>JGI26530J50255_1001705_pt1 | contig 14195 bp, 6 predicted proteins | sample ThiBiot_500_plan_2_FD_50255 | JGI IMG/M metagenome (IMG submission 50255) | reverse complement strand
CTTGAAAATGTAGGGGATTCTTCGTCTTTGATTGTCGTTCCGCCAGAAATAGCCCATGATCAGTTAATTCGCAATCAAGTTTATTATTTTCGTTACAAAACAGTCTCTAAGAAAAAGAACTCTGCATGGTCCCGCCCTTTTCGATTTTCTGTAGGTCTTCCTAGCCCTCTGGAGTATCATTGGAAATATAATCCCGATGTAGATGAAGCAACCTGGCATGCTTTACTGCCTTATTTTTTACCTTCCAATCATCCTCTTAAGAATAAATTAGATGCGATTTTTAGTTCCTCGCGTGTGACGGCAAATTTACAAACACTTCAAGCGGCTGGTTTTAAAAATTTAGAGGGATGGAAGTGGGATAAAGTCATTGTAGCCAAACATCCCCATTTACCAGGATATCTAATCAAAGCTTGCTTGGATGATCAATATGCCTTGGATGATAAGTATTTAATACACCGCATTTTTGGTGCAGAGGCCATCAGAAGTGCCATTGAAGAAAATGGTTATGAGGAGTACTTTAAAGTTCCCCATAAATGGATTTATCCTTTGCCTCAAAGCTTTACTAATGAAGAAAATGGTCCAAAGAAACATTTTATTTTAGTTGTTGAGGATATGGACATTCTGGATAAAGAAGAGAATAGAAAGATGTTTCGCCAAATTAAATCTAAAAAACAGCTTAGCGCTTTATATCACCTTATCAGTTCTCAGGGTTTGCCAGATTCAATTTATATTAAAAATATTCCCTTTGCTAAAGATGGAAAGATAGCTTTTGTAGATACAGAACGTTATCAACTATGGCCTGTCGAATTTTCTAAACTTGCGCCGCTCTTATCTCGTAAAATGAAAAAGCACTGGCAAAAGTTGGTGGATAAGCCTTAAAACCATCTGCAAAGCTATCGAAGACGTTTTTTTATCTCTTCGATAGCCTGCTTAGATTGAATCTTTTATTCTTTCCAAGTCTGCCTTAAGTAATTCTGCAAAACCTCAACGGCGAGTTAAAAACTTTTTGGCTTTAGTAAAAATATCGCGGCCTAAAGGGTTTTTTTGTAAGAAATTTTCTAAGGTATAACGTGCCCGAATTTTGAGAGGTAGAGGAATAGTTTTTTTATTATAAGTATGAGGGATGATTTTTCCATCGCAAATATTGACGATTTGTTTCCATGCAATATCTCCTAGATAAACATCCGAATAAAGCGGATTATAGTATCTGCATTCATCAAAATAGTAGTGCGTGACTTGCGTATGACGAGTTCTAGTTTTATCAACGATAGGGTCTCCTCCATGAAATAAGTTGGCAGACCAAATGAGACAAGAGCCTTTCTTGATTTCTATCGTTTCTTTTTGGAATCCCGATTTTTCCATTAATTTGCGCACAAATTGCTCGTAAAGCTTATACTGTTGATCCCTATTTTTTAGCGTGGATTTAGATAATCCAATGTCGTGCAAATCAAAGACTGGCAGCTTATGGCTTCCTGGGTAATAGTGCAGCGCCCCATTGTTTTTATCTACATCCTCTAAAGCAAACCATACTCCGGCCATGAATCTAGCAGGAACACAGCTAAAATGAATCAGATCACTATGGGTAGCTTGTTCAGTCCCTTTAGAAAAGTTAAGCGTTTGAAAGGGGACAGGCGTGCGTCTATAAAGAATTTTTAACCATTCTAGAATTGTGGGGTGACAGGCTAATTTTCGCACATTTTCCTGATATCTCCAGGCATCCTGAACGCGAGATCCATACAAACGCTGTTGCTCACTGAGACTTTGAATGATGTGACTTGAGATTGTATCGAAATTTTCTATCTCCGGATTGATTACAAGATAGCCATTTTCAGAAAAAAAGCGAATCTGTGCTTTAATTTTATCATCATAGGGACTTTTTTCAAGCAATTCCTCAAAAAAAGGTGATTCAACCCAGGGAATATTATCTAGGGCAATTTCTTGAGAAAACTCTTGAAGACTGGTGGTTGGATGCATAACTTTTACCTTTAAAGTTTAAAAATATCGAGGCGAACTTAAAATTTAAGAGGTGTCTAAAGCTCTCACAATATATTCAAAAGTCACTTTCTATAAAAAAAGGATCTTTGTGCTTAAGCTCTTTGTAAGAACATTAGCATTTTTCAAACACTCTATTTTAAGCTCAATACAGTTTACATAGACTATGAACTTAGTTATTCAATTAATTTTTGGGAAGAAGAAGTTTTATTTTAGACATATTGTGTAAATTTGACAAAAAATACAATTTTTGTTAAAGTAGATTTCTTAAACAAGGAGAAATCTATGTCTCAGCCTAACGTTCCAGAATATCTTAAACCTTATGAGCCTTTTATACAGGCGATTGTTGAACTCTTTGATCCATTCGTTGAAGCCGCTGTCCATGACTTAAAAAAAGGGAAAATCGTCGCACTATACCATAATCTTTCTAAACGAAAGATTGGAGACATTTCTCCTTTAGCGGAACTAAAGGTGAGTATTGATGAATTTCCAGATTACTTTCCTGCTTATTACAAACGCAATTGGGATGGACGTCAATTAAAATGCACATCGATCACAATAAGAGATAAGGGGAAAAAGCCGGTAGGCTTAATTTGTTTTAATGTGGACGTTAGCTTTATGCAGGATACGCAACGTCTTCTTGAAATATTTTTAACCCTAAAGACAGATTCAGAAAATCCTATAGAAATGTATGGGGGAAGTTGCGAAGAGCAGGCCGAGAATCTTATTCAAAAGTATCTTTCTGAAAATGAATTACATCTATCCCACTTAAATCGGTCACATAAGCAACACCTCGTTCAACATCTCTATCATCAGGGAATATTCAACTTTAAAAATGCGGTGCCTTTTGTTTCTAATTATTTAAAGATCTCAAGGGCAAGTATTTATAATTATATTAACAATATAGGAAAAGAGAAATGAGAAGTTATACAATTCATCACATAGATGCATTTACCCAAGAAATATTTTCGGGCAATCCCACAGTTACTGTTTTAGATGCAGACACGCTTAGTGTTGATGAGATGAAAAAAATAGCCATGGAAATGCATTTATCCGAATGTGGCTTTATTCTTCCCAGCGAAAAAGCGGATTTTCGATTACGGTACTTTACTCGTTCAGGAGATGAAGTCAAGTTTTGTGGTCACGCAACAGTGGGAGCTCTTTGTGCAATCGCTACAGAGGGAAGGTTTGGATGTTCCTCTCCAGGTAAAAACTTTTATGTAGAAACAAATGCAGGTGTGCTTCCAATGTCGATCACTCAAGATTCAAGGGGTGAGTATATCTATAGCTTTGATGCTCCTAAAATTGATCTTTCAGTAGCTCCCTACAAGTTAGAGGAAGTCATTGAAGCGTTAGGAATAGACCCTGAGTTAATTGATTTACGCCAACCGTTAATGTTGGAAAAGACCAATAATTACTTGTACTTTGCTGCCAAAAATTTACAAAAATTAGGTGAAATACAGCTTGATTTCCCTTCAGCTATACGCTTTGCTAGTCAAGATCAAATCGTGATTTTTTGCATAGCAACTCCAGAGGTGTTTGATGGTAAAAATCACATTCATGCACGGGGATTTGCACCTTTGGTAGGCGTTCCTGAAGACCCATTTACTGGATCTATGCAAGGGGGACTATATGCCTATATTCAAGAAAATCAATGGCTCTCCCCAGGAGTCAAAACCGTGGGAGTCGAACAAGGACACTTTATGGGACGTCCTGGTGAGATCCAGATGGAAGCTATTTGTCATCAACCTCTAGAAGTCCGTCTACATGCGCATGCATTCCATTTGTTTAAAGCTACGTTAACTTTTTAGCCATAAAGTCATATGCATCTAGAAGGCTAAAAGAATGGCCGTATAAAAAACAGTAGAGCAAATAAATGCGCTTAAATTATTCGGATTATTTTTGGGGAGTTCATGGCGGATTACATTCATCATGACTCCACCTCCAATAAACGCACTGACTAAAGCTATAGCAGTCCGAGAAAGAATGTAACTTTGTCCCATCCACCAGCCAAGATATAGACAGAGCATGAGTATCCACTTTCCTTCGCGGTTGTAAAGATCTCCGTAAGAAGCGTTCAATGAGTAATCGTTAGTGAAGTAATGCAGGCCCATAGCAAACGTAAATAGAGCAAGGGGTTTAACCTCAGGATTATAAGGATCTGCTATTCCATAACCGACCAGAAAATTAAAAAGTGCATAAGACCCTAAGGATAAATAAAAAGCCCTCTTTTGCGACTGAGGATTTTGGGAAGCACGATCGACAATAAAAAATAACAGAAAACCAGCTAATGCCATGATGTATACATGCCGCTGGAAATAAGGAAAAACACCCGCAAGATTTTCTGAGACGATAGCATCACTAGCAGATAATTTTGGAAGAAGATCGATGAAAACATAGGCAATGGCAATCCCTCCTCCTGCCGACAGAAAACGCCCATGCATATAAAAGTCGAGCGCTTGAGTTTTTACTGCAAGAAGATGGATGGCACAAAAAATCGTAACAGCCAAGAGTGATAGTATAGAATAAGTCATATAAACCCTGAAATCCATACCATGAGATTTATTAAATGTCTTCACATTAGGATTTAGTGAGATTCATTTCAAATATTTTCGTATTGAGATATTCCTTAAATCTGGTTGGAATTCGCCTCAGCGAAAATTCTTTGTTCTTTTTGGTCATGGCTAAACCAAATTCTACTCATTAATAATAAATTTTTTTAATAAATATTTTTAGTATAGAGAAAATTTTGAGTGTTATTTGCTTTAAATCATTATTTAAAACTTTATCAATGTCTAATAAAAATATGATAAGTGAGAGTGAAGTGGAAAATAATGAATTGAAATTAAATTAATTTTTACATACTACATGTAAAAATATAGTTTAAGGTTTGAGGATGATGGTTTCCAAATGGAACGATAAAAAGGACGGGTTGTTGTCGGTAAGAAGAATCAACTTATCGAGGACTTTTCCTTTTTTACTTAGTCCTTCCTTTCTCCGTGCCATATCTCAATGGATTTCTGTTGGACATTTTGGATTCACTCAAGAAGGAGTACGAGTATGAAAACCTCTTGGAACGTAGCTTTAGGGTTTTATCAAAATCTTAAAACTGCCGAAGGTGTTTTAAGAAAGTTAAAAAAAGAAGGGTTGAATCGTTCAGCATATATCCATCGCGAACATTATGGAAAAATTATTATCAGTCATGGAAAAGATGCTGTTCATCAGCTGCTAGCTTTGCTTGCAACTTTTTTAACATTCTTATTCTTATATTTTTTAACAAGTATCTCTCCTCTTATTCTTTATACAGCTCTTGGAATTCTTTCGACTGCGGTTATTACTTGGAGTCTGATTGAGCATTTTTTTTACCGGGTCAACCCTCGGTTGATTCATCGCTACGAAAAATTAGTCATTAGTGATGAAACTTTGGTTATTGTTCAAGTTAAGTCTGCTGATGTACCCAAAGCTTTATCGATCTTAAGGCACGTGGAGAGCGGTCATCCTACATCATTTTTGTTAAGACCTTACTGTTCAGAACAAAACGAAAAAGTGGAAATAGTTAAAGAGCCGTTGACGATGGAGGCCTTGAATGAGCAAGCCCAAGCGTTAGCTATGACGCTAAAAGATGTTGAGTATAAAAAAAATAGGCATGTTCCTCTTTTAAAAAACTTAAGAGATTGTGAAAAGTCCTTACAAGAAATTCGTCATGCTGTCGCTGAAGCAGAATTTGTAGAACAAACAATCACACTCTCTGCTGAGTGGTTGTTAGACAATACGTATGTGATTCAAGGGAATATTGAAGAGGTTATACGTAATTTACCTAAGAAGTATTATCAGGAGTTGCCTAAGATATTAAGTGGTCCTATGAAAGGGCTTCCCCGCATCTATTTAATTGCAAAAGATATAGTTAGACAAACTGCTAATCGATTAAGCCGCGAAAATATTATTGCCTATCTAAACAGTTATCAGACAATTGATCAATTAACGATAGGCGAGCTTTGGGTTTTACCTCTCATGCTTCGTTTAAGATTAATTGAGTGTTTAAATCTATTATCCAAAGACGTTGATAGACGTTTGCGAGAAGGAGAATATGCGTGTTTTTGGGGAAATCGTTTGTTAAATGTTTCTAAACGTGAACCCAATCGCCTTTCAGATTATTTAGATGATTTGAAAAGTGAACAAAAAAAACCTTCCTCACATTTTGCAGAAGAGTTAATCGATCACCTCTATGATGAAGATAAAATTATTCCCCCTGTGCGACAGTGGTTGGAAGAGGAAGTACATCAAGAAATACATGAAATGATTAAGCAGGAGCAATTGCAAAAAACTACTGAGCAAATAGCTCTTTCAAATGCAATTGTCAGTTTGATTACTTTGTCACAACTTTCTTGGCGAGAAATTTTTGAACAAATAAGTTTTATTGATCGTATTTTGAGTCGTGATCCTAGCGGCATTTACTCACGCATGGATTTTAATTCAAGAGATAGTTATCGGCATGCCATAGAAACTTTCGCAAGAAGATCTAAGCACAAAGAGGCTGAAATCGCCAGTCGTGTGTTGCAAAGCGCAGAAAGTGGAAAAAATGAAGTGACTTCGCATGTGGGGTACTATCTAGTCGATGAGGGGCGGTACGAATTAGAAAGAGCTTTAGGTTATAAGCCTAATATTTCGAATGCCATTCGCCAACAAATGGTCCTTTACCCTAGTTGGATTTTCCTAGGGGGAATTACTTCATTAACAATCATTTTAGAAAGCATTTTGGCGTATTTTCTCCATCAATGGGATGTATCACTTTGGAAACAAGTTTTGTTTATGAGTATGGCTCTAATTCCTGCGAGCGAAATAAGTGTTCAAATCATGAGCTTAGCCATTACAAAAATTTTACAACCCGTGATTTTGCCCAAACTGGCGTATGAAAAGGGAATCCCTGAAGATTTAAAAACTTTGGTTGTAGTCCCGTCTCTTCTGACTAAGGAGAAAGAAATTAAGGAGGACATCGACCGTTTAGAAATTCATTACTTAGCTAACTCAGATAAAGCATTACGTTTCGGCATATTTTATGATTTTACTGATGCACCTGAACCGACAGTGAATCAAGATCCAGTTATATTAGAGATCGCTGTAAAAGGAATCAAGGCGCTCAATGATAAGTATAACAAGGAAATCTTTTTTCTTTTTTTACGCAATCGCGTCTGGAGTCCTAGTGAAGATGCTTGGATTGGGCGTGAGAGAAAGAGGGGTAAGTTAGAAAGCCTGAATCACTTTTTAGTGACAGGATCTTCCTCCGAAGTGATTTTAAAAGTAGGTTTACAAGAGGATTTAAAGGGAATACGCTATGTGATCACATTGGATGCAGATACGGATTTACCTAAGGATACGGCGCGAAAACTCATAGAAACAATTTCTCACCCACTAAATAAACCCTATCTAGATGAAAAAAATCGCGTTCAAAGAGGGTATACGATTATTCAACCTCGTGTAGGATCGGATATTACCCATTTAAGAAATACCTGGTTTTCTAAAATTTTCTCTGATGCACAAAGTATTAATCCTTATACACAGGTTGTTTCAGATATTTATCAAGATTTAATGTCGGAAGGAAATTATCATGGAAAGGCTATTTATGATGTACAAACTTTTCATAAAGTCTTAGACCGTTGTTTTCCTGAGGAACATATACTAAGCCACGATCTATTAGAAGGGGTTCATGTTCGTGTAGGATTTGCTAGTGATATTGTGCTCTCAGACAAATTTCCCCAAGACTACTATGCTTGGTCTAAAAGACAGCACCGTTGGATGCGAGGGGATTGGCAAATCATGGATTGGATTTTCCCCGTTGTTCCATGCGGAGATCAGACTAAAAAAATCAACCCTTTAAGTTTAATCAATCGTTGGAAAATTTTTGATAACTTACGACGATCTCTTTTACCTATTTCACTTTTAATATTATTATGCGCAGCTTTTCTATTTTCAAAAATGGCACTATTTTGGGTTGGATTGGTTTTAATCGTTTTCTTTATTCCTCCCATCTTTACTCTCATTTTTAATGCGATGATGGATGTAAAAGGACTCGTTCTATCTTGGAAAGAAATTGGACATCAGTTTTTACGCTCGTTTGTAAATTTAGCATTACTTCCGCAGCAAGCCTATCTATCCCTTGATGTCATTTTGCGTGTATTTTTTCGAAGATGGATTTCACATAAGAAAATTTTAGAATGGCACACATTCCATCCATCCTCATCGACATCGGCGCATCGTCAATTTGTATTACTCTTGACTTCGGTAAGCTTTTTTGCTGTTGTTATTTTCGCTCTCACTAAAATTTTGAACCCTTCTGCCCTTTTTGTTGCTTTGCCCTTTAGTCTCCTATGGTTTTTTGCCCCCCTAATTGTGAATCTTTTAGATAAATATCGCATTCAAGAGTCTTCTGAAAAACTCTCTACTGAGGAGCAACAATTCATAAGATATATGGCCAGAAAAACATGGCGCTATTTTGATGATTTTGTGGGGCCGCAATCCAATTGGCTTCCTCCGGATAATTATCAAGCAGCTTTGACTGTAGAAGTCGCCCATCGCACTTCTCCCACTAATATTGGCTTATGGATGCTGGCAGTGCTTACTGCACATGATTTTAAATATATTAGCTCAGATGATGTCATAGATCGCTTGTTAGCGACCTGCAGTTCTTTTAAAAAGCTTGAAATGTACGAGGGGCATTTTTTGAATTGGTATGATACGCAAACTCTAAAACCTCTTTACCCCCGTTACGTTTCAACGGTGGATAGTGGAAACTTACTGGCTTCTTTTTGGACCTTAGAGCAAGGTATTTATCAACTGATAGAAGACAATCTTCTTCCTTCAAGTATCATTAAGGGGTTAAGAGACACCTACCTGATGTTGAAAGAGCAAATGGATAGGGGAGCTCTGAGTAGTGAATATAAGCAGATGGAACAACTTTTGCATCAGTCTTATGAAGACATGGCTTCATTGATCTTTGGGGTACGCAGGTGTTTAAATATTCTCCAGCAAATCTCAAGACCTGAGAAAATGACGCAACAGCAGGAGTATTGGTTTAAAGCACTGGAAGATCAGCTTCTAGGATGGGAGTCAACGATTAAACGCTATTTTTCATGGATAGATGTATTGTCTGAATTAAGAGCTGCAGATCTTGAATCTATTCATCCTCAAGCCATGCAATGGCGAGATCAGATTTTTAAAGAAACACTTTCGCTCAAGATGTTAGCCTCGACAGATTTGCCACCTACTTTAAAAGTGTTTCTTGAAGCAGTAGAGAAAAATGAAACATCAGATCTTCAAGTTTTTTATAAAAAGTTAAAAGAAACTTTAGAAACAGCCCAATGGTTTGCAGGTGAAAAGTTTGCCTTAGTCAGGGAGATTATCAGTGATGTCAATCGCCTTTCCGAGGGCCTGAATATGCGCTTTTTGTATAACGAAGAACGAAAGCTTTTCTCCATTGGCTATCATGTCGATGATTGTCGTTTAGATAACTCTTATTATGATTTGCTAGCAAGTGAAGCGCGTATAGCTAGCTTTGTAGCCATAGCTAAAGATGATGTTCCCCTAGAGCATTGGTGGGCCTTAGGTAGACCCTTTGGCTACTTATATGGTCGACATGTCCTTATGTCCTGGGGGGGGACCATGTTCGAATATCTCATGCCGCTATTATTTAAAAATATATATCCAGATACCTTGATGACAAAGGCTTGTCAAGACGCTGTAGCGTGCCAAAAGATTTATGCTCAAAAAAGAGGTATTCCTTGGGGAATCTCAGAAGCAGCTTATAGTGCAATTGATTCGCATAAAATTTATCAATATCGTAGTTTTGGTGTACCTGGTCTGGGTTTTAAACGCGGATTGGAAGAAGATCTTGTAGTCAGCCCTTATTCAACGGCCTTAGCTCTAGCTATAGATCCTGAAAGTGCTCTAGCTAACTTAAAACATCTTAAAAATTCGTCTTTAAATATGCTTAATGATTATGGATATTTTGAATCCATCGATTTTAGCCGCCAAAATGTACCTGAAGGCGAACGAGGCGTTATTGTTTATGCTTACATGGCGCACCATCAAGGGATGTCGCTCCTTGCTTTTAGTAATATCTTGAATAACAATATTTTAAGAAAAAGGTTTCATGCTAATCCCAGAGTGATAGGAATGGAGTCTCTTTTATGCGAGCGGGCACCCGCGTTTCCTCCAATTGCCAAAGGCTCTAGAAAAAGCATACCCATTTCACGTCTGACACCCTTTCCTACTACGCCTATCATGGGGATTGTGGATACCCCCCATAGTGCGACTCCAAAGGTCAACTTATTATCTAATGGAGTTTATTCATTAATGATTACAAACTCGGGTGGGGGATATAGTTCTTGGAGAGATATTGATATCACGCGTTGGCGGGCAGACACCACAGCGGATAATTGGGGAAGTTATTATTACATCAAAGATTTACAATCAGGACGCTTTTGGTCAGCAGCGTTTCAACCCGTTTGTCTTAAGAGTAAAAAATATTCTGTCAGTTTTAAAGCGGATCGCACGGAATTTAAGCGCATAGATCATCAAATTGAAGTCGATACGGAAATGGTTGTCTCTCCGATTGAAGATGCTGAGGTCCGTCTTTTAACTCTCGCTAACTTATCTCAGCAAGGACGAGAGATTGAATTAACCAGCTATATTGAACTCGCTCTAGCTCCTCATGCTGCAGATGCAGCTCATCCTTGCTTTAATAAATTGTTTATTGAAACCGAGAATGTAGAAGACATCCAGGGAATTATTGCGTTTAGACGAATGAGAAGTGAAAATGAGCGCCCAATTTTTGCCGGGCATATTGTCTCTTCCAATGAAATATCGATCCGACCTGTTCAGTTTGAGACAGACAGGAGTCGTTTTCTGGGCAGAGGAAAGAGTTTGGCGAGCCCTACAGCGATGGAAGGACCTTTATCCAATTCAACAGGGTTTGTTTTGGACCCGATTTTTAGCTTGAGATACAGTGTTCATCTGAAACCAGGGCAACGGGTTCAAGTCGCTTTTATTACAGTTATTTCTGATAGCAGAGAAAAAACTCTATCCCTTTTGAAAAAATACGCTGATCTTTCTGCCAGCCAACGGGCGATTGAAATGGCTTGGGCTCATGCTCAATTAGAATTACGTCATTTACGTATCCATCAAGAAGAAGTTCAACTCTTTCAAAAGTTAGCTAGCCGCGTTTTATATCCGCACGCACAGTTAAGACCCTCTTCCGAAAGGTTAATACGCAACAAAAAGGGACAGTCCGGTTTATGGGCTTATGGGATTTCAGGAGATCTGCCGATTGTCGTTGTGACGATTGCAGATTTACATGAGATGGAACTTGTAAAGCAAGTCATCACGGCTCATGTGTTCTGGCGCTTGAGAGGATTAAAAACAGATTTGGTTATCTTAAATGAAGAATCTACGGGCTACGAGCATCCTTTGCTTGAACAACTACAACGTTTGGTTCAATCTTTTACAGGTCAGGTGGAAATAGGTCAGTCAGGGGGTGTTTTTATTCTTAACAGTGATCAGATTCCTGAAGAGGATCTTATCCTCATTCTATCTGTAGCTCGGGCCAACTTGATAGCAGCTAGAGGTTCTTTAAGACAGCAATTAGTCGCACCGATGGAATCCACAACGTATCCTGCACGTATTAAACCTGATAAAAAAGCTCATGAATATCCCTCAGAATCCCTTCCATTTGTAGAACTTCAATTTTTCAATAGCTTGGGGGGCTTTAGTCCAGATGGAAGAGAGTATATGATTTTTTTAAGTCCGGATAAACAAACTCCTGCCCCTTGGATCAATGTGATTGCGAATCCTAATTTTGGAACGATGGTTTCTGAATCTGGGCTGGGAAGTACTTGGTATGGAAATAGCCAGACCAATCGTTTAACTCCTTGGTCCAATGATCCAGTATTAAATCCTATCTCAGACACTATTTATATTCGTGATGATGAATTAGGCACTTTTTGGTCGCCCACACCTAGTCCTATTAGGGAGCTAGATCCTTATCGCATCCGTCATGGACAAGGTTATAGTAGGTTTGAACATAACAGTCATGGGATTGAGCAAGATTTGACTATTTTTGTTCCTGTTGATGATCAAGGAGGAATGCCTGTTCGTATTCAAAAATTAAAGTTGAAGAATACCTCTCCTACTAAGCGTCGTTTATCTATTTACGGATACACAGAATGGGTGTTAGGCATCGATCGAGAAAAATCCCAAATGCACATCATTACCCAATGGGATCCTGAGACACAATCGCTCTTTGCGGTCAATCGGTATAATCCCGATTATGGAGATAGAGTAGCCTTTGCGACTTCTTTGCCAATTTCGCAGTCTTTTTCAGCTAATCGTGCTGAATTTTTAGGCAGAAATGGGCATATCTCCAATCCTGCGGCTTTAAAACGCAAGAAACTATCTGGTTTAGCTGGAGCTGCATTTGATCCTTGCGCTACTTTACAAGTTTATGTAGAACTGAATCCCAATGAAGAAAAAGAAGTCGTGTTTTTCTTAGGTTACGCGGATGATGAAACAGCCGCTAGAAAAATGGTGATCAACTGCCGGGAACCAGGTTGGGTTAAAAAAACATACTTGGAGACTTTAGCGTGGTGGGATCGATGCCTCGGGACTTTATATGTCAATACCCCGGATCCTGCAATCAACTATACTTTTAATCGCTGGTTACTTTATCAAAATCTCAGCTGTCGTTTTTGGGGTAGAACGGCTTTTTATCAGTCCAGCGGTGCTTATGGATTTCGTGATCAATTGCAAGATGCGATGGCATTGGTCTATTCCGTACCGACAATTGCCCGACAACAAATCTTACGAGCAGCATCTAGACAGTTTGTAGAAGGCGATGTGCAACACTGGTGGCACCCACCAAATAATGGAGGCGTGCGAACACGTATTTCTGATGACCTATTATGGTTGCCTTTTGTGACAGCTCAATATATTCGAGTCACAGGCGATGCAGGAATTTTAAATGAACAAGTCTCTTTTATTAAAGGGGAGTTGTTAAAAGATGATCAGCACGAAGTCTATTTTGTTCCAGAAACTTCGGAAGAGTCGGCAAATCTATTGGAACATTGTCGTCGTGCATTAAGAAAAGGATTAACAGAAGGTCCGCATGGTTTACCCTTAATTGGAGGCGGAGACTGGAATGATGGGATGAATCGTGTAGGAATTCATGGAAAAGGGGAAAGTGTATGGCTTGCTTGGTTTTTAGTCCATGTGATGAATGATTTTGCCGATCTTCTGGTCTGGAATGGACAGCCAGGTGCAGATGAAGGATTTCGTGCACAGGCCAAACGTTTAGCAGAAGTGATTGAGGAAACTTCTTGGGATGGAAACTGGTATCGACGAGCCTATTTTGATGATGGCACACCTCTGGGATCCATAAAAAATCAAGAGGACACTATTGATGCCTTACCTCAGGCTTGGGCTGTGATTAGTGGTGCGGGAAATCCAGAAAGAATTGAAAATGCATTTAAGGCACTTGAAGAGTACATTATCAAAACAAAAGAAAAGCTAGTTTTACTTTTAACTCCGCCTTTTGACAAAACACCGTTGGATCCAGGGTATATCAAAGGATATCCTCCAGGAGTGCGAGAAAATGGAGGTCAATATACCCACGGCTCATTATGGGTGCCTCTTGCCTATGCGATGAGAGGGTTGGGTGATCAAGCTGTGGACTTATTAAAAATGATGCATCCTATCGCTCACACCAGCACTAAAGAAGAGATGATGCATTTTAAAGTAGAACCCTATGTTTTAGCAGCAGATATCTATACATTACCTGGTCAAGTAGGTAGAGGGGGATGGACGTGGTATACAGGCTCTTCAGGATGGATGTATCGCATTCTCTTAGAGGAGATTTTTGGATTTAAACTTAGAGGAAATAAATTGCAGATCCATCCTGTCATGCCAAAAGAATGGGACAAAATCAGTTTGCATTATCAATGGGGCACTTCCCGTTATGATATCCACATCCAAAATAGTCCCGCTATTATAAAAGATAGAGTCATCCTTGAGCTGGATGGAAAAGTGTTGGAACATGGAGAAATTGAATTGTATAATGATGGACACGTCCATCAAATCATTGTGAAGTCTTCTGCTTAATATCAGCAAGTTGTGATTTTAAGTAAATGATGATAAGTATGTTAATTTGTAATTTA
>JGI26530J50255_1001669_pt1 | contig 14433 bp, 9 predicted proteins | sample ThiBiot_500_plan_2_FD_50255 | JGI IMG/M metagenome (IMG submission 50255) | reverse complement strand
ACCTTATCATGAATAAAACATGCGATGAAGCCGGATGCCCCTTGCTTGTTCTGATCGAAACGCGCGCCCCACATTGCTATTGCTGGCTTTTGACTGTTTGCCTGCCAGACCACGAATGCCTGAACGCTGGTAGCATCAATTCTTCTCAACAACCCAAGGGATGCTCATGAACAAGACTGAATTGATCGAAGCCACTGCAGCCGAAGCAGACATCAGCAAGGCGGCTGCCGGAAGGGCGCTTGATGCCATCCTCGGCGCCATCGTCAAAGCGGTAGCGAAAGGTGACTCTGTAACCCTCATTGGGTTTGGCGCGTTCAAGTCTTCCAAGCGTGCTGCCCGTACTGGACGCAATCCACAAACAGGCAAGGAACTGAAGATCGCAGCAACGACCGTGCCGCGCTTCACGGCTGGCGCTGGTTTCAAGGCCGCAGTTGCGGGTAAGAAAGCTGCCAAGAGGAAATAATGATTTGAAAAGCCAGGCGTGACGCTGTCCCTGTTGGTCAAGTCATTTGGTCATATCTATGCGTCGCTTCCAGTAGTCCGGCATATCCTGCCGGTAGCGCCGGAATACCAGGTTGGCGACGAGCGCGGTCCAACCAGCCTGATGCTGGGCGCCGAGCCCCTGGCCGGTGTCGGCGTGGTAGTACTCGTTCAGCAACAGCAGATCGCGCCAATGCGGGTCGTGCTGCATCGGGTGATGCGACGGGAAGGCCGGAATCCGGCCGCTGCCGTCGCGCCGCACCACGTTGACGACGCGATCCGCGAGCAGGGCGATGGCCTGCTTGAGGGTGATCGACTCGCCACCGAGGCAGGGCGCGGGAAAGGTATAGGCGTCGCCGAGATAGCGCTGATATTTCTCCAGGGCCTGGATCAGCATGTAGTTGGTCGGCATCCACACCGGTCCGCGCCAGTTGGAGTTGCCGCCGAACAGGCCCGAGGTCGATTCGCCCGGCACATACTCGATCNCCCCCGGACCGATCCCGGGAACGTGACCAAGGTCGGAACGTTCGGCATGAATGCGCGAGACGCTACGCACGCCGTAGGGCGAAAGAAACTCGGCTTCGTCGAACACGCGGGGAAGGATGCGGTTCAGCATGGCGACATCGACCACCGCCAGCATCTGATCGCCGTACGCGTTGGTGCGCGCCGGACAGGCACAGTAGCTGTGGCCATCGAGCACGCCGCCGCGATGGCCTTCGAGAAATACGGCAAAGCGCGGCGCGGCTTCGAGCAGACGGCGGTCGACGACTTCGCAGGCGAACAGAGGGATGATGCCGACCCATGAAAACACGTCGATCCGGTGCACGCTGCCGTCAGGCTGCACCATCAGGTCCTTGAAGAAGCCGTCGGCATCGTCCCACAGCGACAGGCCGATGCCGCTGTGCCCGGCGATGGTTTCGGCTATGGCCAGGAACTGCGCGTAGCTCTGGATGGCGATGCCCTCATAGCTCGGGTCTTCGGTGCAGATTTCCAGCGCCATCGCGGTGAGGTTGAGCGCGAACATCGCCATCCAGCCGGTGGCGTCGGCCTGTTTCAGCGTAAAGCCCGGCGGTAGCGGCTGCGAACGGTCGTAGACCGAAATGTTGTCGAGGCCGAGGAAACCGCCGCCGAAGACGTTGTGGCCGTCGGCATCCTTGCGGTTGATCCACCAGGCGTAGTTGAGCAGAAGTTTGTGCAGCACGCGCTTGAGAAAAACGATGTCGCCTGCGCCGCGCTGTACCCGTTCGGCGCGAAATACCTTGAGCGCGCCCATCGCGTGCACCGGTGGATTGGTGTCGCCGAACGCCCATTCGTAGGCAGGGATCTGGCCATTGGGGTGCATGTAGCGTTCCGACACCAGCAGTTCGATCTGGTCCTTGGCAAAGTCGACGTCGAACTGGGCAAACGCTGCACAGTGAAAAGCCAGGTCCCAGGCGGCGAACCACGGGTACTCCCATTTGTCCGGCATCGAGATCACATCGCCCGCCTTGAGGTGCGCCCAGTGCCGATTGCGTCCGCGGCAATGCGACTCGGGCGGGGGAAACTGGTCGCCGGCGAGCCAGCGCGACACGTCGTAATGGAAAAACTGCTTGTTCCAGATCAGCCCGGAAAATGCCTGCCGCATGATGCGCGCGTCCTGCGGGCTGGCGTCCGGCAGCAACTCATCGTAAAACTGGGTGAATTCAGACTGGCGCGCGGCGAACATGCGCTCGTGACGCTCGAACGGATGTTCCAGTTCGGACTGCGCCAGAACCAGGTCGATCATACGGGTCTGTCCCGCTTCGACCTTGATGCGATGGCAGGCGGCGAACTTGCTGCCGCGTTGCGCCGGATTGACCGCTGCGGTTTCGCCTTCGACGAGGTAACGGTGGAAGGCGTCCTTCACGTAGGGCTGGACATTGGCGGCGCCCCACAGGCGCTCGGCGTTGCTTTCGTTTTCGGTGAACAGGCATTCGGCTTTGTGCTGCCCGTACAGGTGCCAGCGGCCGAACGCGGGATGCTCGGCGCGCACCGCCCAGTTTGCGGTGCCGGGCGCAGTGTCCGGCGCAATCACGGGTTTATCGGCGCCGTCGTCCCAGCTCCAGGTGTTGCGGAACCACAGTTGCGGCAGTACGCACAGCTCGGTGTCGGCGTCGCCGCGGTTGGACACCGCGATGCGGATGTGGATTTCGGTCGGGCTCGCCTTGGCGTAGGTGACTTCCACATCCCAGTAATGCCCGTTGTCGAGCACGCCGGAATCGACGATGCCGAACGCCGGCTCAGTACGCGAACGGCGCGCGTTTTCTTCCACCAGGCGCTGATAGGGGTAGGCAGCTTGGGGATACTTGTAGAGGTACTGCAGCCAGGCGTGCGAGGGCAACGCGGCCTTGTAGAAATAGGCTTCTTTCACATCTTCGCCGTGGTTGCCTTCGTTGCCGGTGAGTCCGAACGCGCGCTCCTTCAGAATGGGATCGCGCCCGTTCCATAACGCCAGCGCAAAGCAGAGGGTCTGCGCCTCGTCGCAGATGCCGCCGAGGCCATCCTCGTTCCAGCGGTAGGCACGGCTCCTCGCCTGGTCGTGGCTGAATGATTCCCAGGCCGTGCCGTCCGGGCTGTAGTCCTCGCGCACCGTGCCCCAGGCGCGCTCGGCCAGATACGGCCCCCACAGCCGCCAGTTCTCACGCCCGGCGCGCTGGGCTTCTAGTCGTGCATGTTCGGCGCTGTCTGCTGCATCGCTTGTCATGGCGTTGTCTCGGAGGAGTGGATACCGGCATGGGCTGCGCGCTTTTGTTTGTCGAGCGCGCAGGTCAGACGGTGCCAGGCGTAGAGCGTGCAGGCGACCGACCATGCCTGGCAGGGTGCGCCGCCAGGGGCGTGCGGCGCATCGCCGTCGAAAAGTTCTGAGATCGAGCCGAGGCCCGCGTCCTGCAGGTGGTCGCGCAGCGGGTCAAGACGGGACAGCGCCTGCGCGGCATCGCCGGTGACACGGTATTCGGCCAGTGCGTAATGCCCCAGCAGCCATGCCCATACCGGACCCTGGTGATAGCCGCTGTCGCGTTCGTTTACGCCGCCCTGGTAGCGTGGGCGGTAGCCTGGCCCTGACGGTGCCAGCGTGCGTAGGCCATAGGAGGTCAGCAGATGCTGCGCCACCTGCGTCACTACGCCTTTTTGCGTGGTGAGATCAAGCGGACTGTGGGTCAGACTGACGGCAATAATCTGATTCGGGCGCACGCGAGCGTCGTTGTCATTCGGGCTGTCGAGCACGTCGACCAGGCCGCCTTCAGGACGAACGAAGCGGGCAAATCCGGCGCGTGCTTGCCCGGCCTGGCGGGCGTAGGGTGCAGGATCTTCGCCGAGCAGGGCGACGAAGCTTTCCAGCGTGCGCAGCGCGTTGTACCACAGTGCATTGATTTCCACCGGCTTGCCGCTGCGCGGCGTGGCCGGTACGCCGTCGACCCGGGCGTCCATCCAGGTGACCTGGCTGCCCGGCTCGCCGGCGCGCATCAGGCCGTCGGCCGGGTCCAGCCCGATACCGAAATGCGTGCCCTGCGTGTAGCCGTCGATGATGCTTTTCAGCACCGGAAGCACATGGCGCACCGCGGCCAGATCCTGCGTGTGCTGGTAATAGTCCCGCCAGGCCTCGATGTACCACAATGCGGCATCGGCGCTGTTGTATTGTGCGGCGCTGCCGTCTTCGGGCAGCACGTTGGGCAGCAGGCCGTCCGCGATGAAATGCGCCCAGTTTTCCAGAATCTGCCGCGCCACCACGTAGCGCCCGGTGGACAAGGTGAGTCCGGGCATCGCGATGAAGGTGTCGCGCCCCCAGTCAGCGAACCACGGATAGCCCGCCACCACGGCGGCGCCGTCGGCGAGCTCGGAGCGGTCGTTCCAGTACGCGATCGTGGAGGGGGGCGGGACGGCTGGCCTGGGCGTGGCGCGATGGATCAGGAAGCGGTCGCTGTCGATCAGCAACTGGCGCACCCAGTCCGGCGCGCCAGCATAGCCCTGGATGCACAGTGCAGCATGCTGGATGCGGTTGCCGTCATGGCAATGACGGGCCATCAGCGCTTCATCCAGGTCGGCCAGCGGGTCGAGCCGATGAGCAGCGGCACTGAACCCCGTCAGCTTTCCTGGCAGCAGGTCGAGATGCAGGTGCCCTGCACAGAAATGATCCTCGTGATCGGGCAGGCCGCGCGCCTGCTCCAGCGGCAGAAACACGTCACGGTACCAGGTCGAATCGGCATCGAACCGACCGTGCGTGCTGGCAAAAAACAGCCGCGGCTCGCCATGGCTCAGCAGTTGCAGGGCGCCATCATGCCGCTCGGCGGAAAGCGCAGGGTGGGCGTCGGCGCCGGTTTCGCCGTGGTGGTCGCGATCGTTGCACAGCAGTGCGATTTCGAGTGCAATCGGTCGGTCGGGCGGTCGCACCAGTGTCCAGCCCAGGCAAAGCACCCGCTTGCCGGGAATGAACCAGACGCGCTGTTCGACGACGATGTCGCCGATCTCGAAGCGCCACACCGGCGTGCTGCCTTCCAGTCGGAACGATTCGATCATCCGGAAACCTGACGGTTCGACTGCGCCGCTTGCCCAGTGGTTGGTGGTGAGAGGATGGCGCTGTTCGCCGTCGATCAGCACGGCTTCGACCTTGGCGAACAGCAGCCGGCGCGCGAGCGTGACCGGATTGGCGTCGAACAGCAGGCCGTGATAACGGCGGGTCAGGCTCAGCGCGACGGTGCCAGCCGCATAGCCGCCAAATCCGTCGGCGAGCCACCATTCGCGGTGTTCAGCCAGGGCCAGATCGCCGCAGATTTCACGGCCGAAGCGGATGAACGCGGGCAGTGGGGTGCTCATGGAGTTCTCCTCGTTTTTCCGCCGGGTGCGATGTGTCCTCCGGCGGCAGGCCGGCCAGCAGTTCGAGCAGCTGCGGTTCGGTGAGCGGCCTGCTGAACAGATANCCCTGTACCTGGTCGCAATGCATCGCGCGCAGCCTCGCCAGCTGGCCCGCCTCTTCCACGCCTTCGGCCAGCACCACCAGACCCAATTCACGGCCCAGGGTGATGACCGCGCGCACGATCGCGGCATTGGCGGGATCGCTTTGCAGGGNGCGGACGAAACTCTGATCAAGCTTCAGCTTGTCGACCGGGAAACGGCGCAGCCAGGCGAGCGCGGAATGCCCGGTGCCGAAGTCGTCGAGCGCGAGTTGGACGCCCAGGGCCTTCAGCCGGTCGAGGGTGGCCGTGGCCAGTTCGATGTCGTGCATCGCCGCGCTTTCGGTAATTTCGATCTCCAGCCAGCGCGGTGCCAATCCGCTTTGAGCCAGGCAAGCCTGGACCTCTTGCACCAGGTTGGGTGAACGGAAGTGCCGCGGCGACAGATTGACCGCCACGGTGATGGACGGCAGGCCGGCAGCCTGCCAGGCCTGTGCACGTTCGCACGCGGTGCGCAGCACCCATTCGCCGATGGCGATGATGGCGCCGCTGGATTCGGCCAGCGGGATGAACTCGGTCAGCGGAACTTCCCCGCGGGNGGGGTGGCGCCAGCGCACCAGCGCTTCGACCCCGACCATGCGGTTATCACTGATGCGCATCTGCGGCTGGTAGCGCAGCGTGAGTTCGCCGCGCGCGGCGGCATGCGTCAGCGCGTGTTCGAGTTCCAGCCGCGCCACCGCCTGGGCGTCGAGCGCCGGGAAATAGCGCTGGAAGCCGTCGCCGCCCTCGCGCTTGACATGCTGAAGCGCGGTGTCGGCTCGGCGCAGCAGGGTGGCGGCGTCGTCGCCGTCTTCGGGTGCGCGGCTGGCCCCCATGCTGAACGTGAAATACAGCTCGCGTCCGTCGATGTGGAAGGCCGGCCTCATCAGCGCTTTTACTTGCGCGGCGAGATCGTCCAGGCGGGCGGCGGCGGTCAGGTGGGGNCAGAACACGGCGAACAGCGCGCCTTCGAAGCGATGCACCGCGCCCCCGGGCAGGCTGGCCATCAGCCCCGTCAGACGCTTGGCCACAGCGCCCAGCAGGGATTCGCCGGTGGCATGGCCCAGCGTCTCCATCAGCGGACGAAAGCGGTCGAGATGCAGCAGCAGCACCGCGGTCGGCGTACCGTCCGCGAGGGTGCCGGCAAGCCGCTCGTTGAAGGCGCGCTGGTTCGGCAGGCCGGTCAGCAGATCGTGCAGGCTATGGTGGTCGAGCAGGGATTCTGCGATGTGCTGCGCGGTGAGGTCCTTGAGATAGACATGGCAGACGCCGAGGTCTTCCATGCAATGCACGCTGCATTGCAGCACGTTGCTCTGGTGCAGGTATTCCCAGCGGTCTTCGGCGCGGCCGCCGTTGAGGAGGGCGCCGATGTGATCGACGAGGTCGGGCGGGAGCACTTTGGCCACCTCGGCATGGGCGCACAAACCGTTTGCCAGCCGGTGCGCCGCCGGGTTGGCATAGCGCACCCGGCCGTCGAACGACACGCTCAGCACCGGCTGCGGATTGCGCTCGGGGAACAGCGCAAGCCGACGCCGCACGCGCGCTTCGCCGAGCGTGCGGCGCAGCAGCCGGCGGGCCGTGAGTGCAACGACAGCCGTCAGCGGCAGGGCGAGGGCGACTACAACCACCCATGTGAGGACGTCATGCATGCTGGGGGGCGCGATGGTGAGCCTGCTGGGTCAGTGCGATGGCGTCGATCAGGCGGTCGTGCGCATCGCGGAACTGGCGGAGCCCATCCGCCAGGAGGGTGTCGGTGATGGCGGCCAGATCGACGCCGAGGCGGGCGGCCGCACTCAGCCGGTCGAGCGCGCCGTCGAGGNCCTCCAGCAGGCTGTCGCGCGGCACCCCGTGCTTGCGAAACGCGTCGAGGGTGGCAGGCGGCACCGTGTTGACGGTTTCCGCGCCGATCAGCTCCTCGATGTAGCGCACATCGCGGTAGGCCGGATCCTTGACCCCGGTGCTCGCCCACAACAGGCGCTGCGGCTGCGCGCCGGCACTGGCAAGGCGGCGCCAGCGCGGCTGGGTGACGGTCTCCATGTAGTGCAGATAGGCCTGGCGGGCATTGGCGATGGCCAGCGTGCCGCGCAGTGCGGACAGTGCTCGCGCGTCGCGGTGCGGCACCCCGGCGGCCAGCCGGCGGTCGATCTCCGCATCGGCAGCGGTGTCGATACGGCTGATGAAGAAACTGGCGACCGAGGCGACCTGCGACAGTTCGCCGCCCGCCGCCAGCCTTCTTTCCAGGCCGCGCAGCCAGGCATCGGTCACGCGGCGGTAGGCATCGACCGCAAACAGCAGCGTGACATTGACGTTGATGCCTTCGGCGATCAGCGTCTCGATGGCCGCCACGCCGGCTGGCGTGGCGGGCACCTTGATCATGGCATTCGGCTGGTCGAGCGCGGCCCACAGGCGGCGCGCCTCCCCCAGGGTGCGTTCGGTGTCGTGGGCCAGATGCGGCGAAACCTCGAGGCTGGCGTAGCCGTCGCGGCCCTGGGTCGCCGTATACACCGGGTGGAGCTCGGCCGCCGCGCGGCGGATATCCTCCAGCGCCAGGTGCTCGTATACCGCCGGGGCCGGTATGTCGCGCGATTTCACGATGTCGGCGGCATAGTGCCGTCCGTCGCTGATGCTCTTCTCGAAAATCGCCGGATTCGAGGTGACGCCGGTGACGCCGTCCTCCTCGATCAGGCGCCGCAGTTCCAGGCTGTCGAGAAGCTCGCGTCCGATGTAATCGAGCCAGACCGACTGGCCATGGCCGTGCAGTTTGCGCAGGGGGTTCATTTCGCGACACCTCATCGTGTGGGATACAGGTTGGTCGCGGCAGGCGTGCAAACCTAACAGTCGTTTGAAAGAAAATTCCGCGCCCACCGCGATCCCCTTGCGTCCTATGGCGCGGGTTTGGACGCTTCCTGCACTGCGCGGCTGCGCATCAGCCAGTAGGCCGCCGGGACGACGAACAGCGAAAGCAGCGGCGCGCTGACCATGCCGCCGATCATGGGGGCGGCGATGCGGCTCATCACTTCGCTGCCGGTGCCGCTGCCGATCATGATCGGCAGCAGGCCGGCGACGATCACCGCCACGGTCATGGCTTTCGGTCGCACGCGCTGCACTGCGCCCTCGCGGATCGAGGCGAGCAGGCCCGCCTCGCCGGCCTGCCCGGCGGCCTGCTGCGCAGTCCAGGCATTCTTCAGATACAGCAGCATGATGACGCCGAATTCGGCGGCGACGCCAGCCAGCGCGATGAAGCCGACGCCGGTCGCGATCGACAGGTGGTAGCCCATCGCATAGAGGAACCACACGCCGCCGGTCAGTGCGAACGGCAGCGTCGCCATGATCAGCAGCGCCTCGTCGATGCGGCGGAAGGTGAGGTAGAGCAGCACGAAGATGATCGCCAGGGTGGCCGGCACCACGGCTTTCAGCCGCGCGTTGGCGCGCTGCATGAATTCGAACTGGCCGGCGTAGGCGATGCTCATGCCGGGTTCGAGCTGGACGCCGGCGGCCACGGCCTCTTGCAGATCGGCCACGGTGGAGGCGAGATCGCGCCCGCGCACGTCGACGTAGACCCAGCCCGACAGCCGCGCATTCTCGCTTTTCAGCATCGGCGGGCCCTCGCTGAGCCTCACCTCAGCCACCATGCCGAGGGGATCTGGCTGCCGCCGGGGGNGAGGATGGGCAGCGCGGCGAGCTTTTCGGGGGTGTCGCGCCATTCGCGCGGGTAGCGCACGTTGATCGGGTAACGCGCCAGCCCCTCGACGGTTTCACCGATGTTCTGGCCGCCGATGAGGCTCGCCACCACCGATTGCACGTCGGCGACGTTGAGGCCGTAGCGCGCGGCGGCGGCGCGATCGATGGCGACATCGACATAGCGGCCGCCGGTGAGGCGCTCGGCGAGGGCGGACGACACCCCCGGCACGGTTGCGGCAATGCGCTCGACCTGCTGCGCGACGCGATCGATGTCGGCGAGGTTGGCGCTGGCGATCTTCNCCCCGATCGGGCTCTTGATGCCGGTGGCGAGCATGTCGATGCGGTTGCGGATGGGCGGCACCCAGATGTTCGCCAGCCCCGGCACCTGCACCGCGCGATCGAGTTCCTCGACCAGTTTTTCCGGCGTCATTCCCGGCCGCCATTCTCCGCGCGGCTTGAACTGGATGATGGTCTCGAACATGACAAGCGGCGCCGGATCGGTGGCGGTATCGGCGCGTCCGGCCTTGCCGTAGGCGCTCGCCACTTCGGGCACGCTGCGGATCTGGCGGTTGGTCTGCTGCAGCAGTTCGGCCGCCTTCTGCGCCGACAGCCCCGGCAGCGCGCTCGGCATGTAGAGAAGGTCGCCCTCGTCGAGCGGCGGCAGGAACTCCCCGCCGAGACGGCTGATCGGCCAGGCCGCGCTGAGAAAAACCAGGACGGCGACGACCAGCGTGGTTTTGGGGCGCGCGAGCACCGCGTCGAGCAGCGGCCGGTAGGCGCGGATCAGCCAGCGGTTGAGCGGGTTCTTCGATTCGTCGGGGATGCGGCCGCGGATCCAGTAGCCCATCAGCACCGGCACCAGCGTCACCGACAGCGCGGCAGCGGCGGCCATCGCATAGGTCTTGGTGAAGGCGAGGGGGCCGAACAGGCGGCCTTCCTGCGCTTCCAGGGTGAACACCGGAATGAACGACAGGGTGATGATGAGCAGCGAGAAAAACAGCGCCGGGCCGACCTCGCTGGCGGCATCGACGATCACCCGCCAGTGCGCCTCGCCCTGTAGGGTCTTGCCGGGGTGCTCGCGCTGCCAGGCCTCGATGTGCTTGTGCGCGTTTTCGATCATGACCACGGCGCCATCGACCATCGCGCCGACCGCAATCGCGATGCCGCCGAGCGACATGATGTTGGCATTGACGCCCTGTTGGCGCATGACGATGAAGGCGATCATCACACCCAGCGGCAGCGAGACGATCGCCACCAGCGAGGAGCGCAGGTGCCACAGGAACAGCACGCACACCAGCGCCACCACGATGAATTCCTCGACCAGCTTCTGGCTGAGATTGTCGATGGCGCGGTCGATCAGCGCGCTGCGGTCGTAGGTGGTGACGATCTCGACGCCCTCGGGCAGGCCGGCCTTCAGCGTTGCGAGCTTGTCCTTGACCGCCGCGATGGTGGCGCGCGCATTCTGGTCCGAGCGCAGGATCACCACGCCGCCGACGGCCTCGCCCTCGCCGTCGAGCTCGCCGATGCCGCGCCGCATTTCTGGGCCGGTGCGTATCGTCGCGACGTCGCCCAGCGTCACCGGCGTGGCGCCCGCGAGCTTGAGCGGGATGGCGCGGAAGTCGGCCAGATTTTCGAGATAGCCGCTGGCGCGCNCCATGTATTCGGTTTCGGCGAGTTCCAGCNCCGCGCCGCCACTCTCCTGGTTGGCGCCGCGAATGGCGGCGATGGCCATCTGGTGCGGGATGCCGTAGGCGGCAAGTTTCACCGGGTCGAGCACGACCTGATACTGCTTGACCATGCCACCGATGGTCGCGACCTCGGCCACGTTCGGCAGGGTTTTCAGCTCATATTTGAGGAACCAGTCCTGGACCGAGCGCAGCTGCGCCAGGTCATGACGGCCGCTCTTGTCCACCAGCGCGTACTGGTAGATCCAGCCGACGCCGGTCGCATCCGGCCCAAGGGCGGGGCGGGCGCCGGCGGGCAGCCGGCCCTGCACCTGGCTGAGATATTCCAGCACCCGCGAGCGCGCCCAGTACAGGNCGGTGCCATCCTCGAACAGCACGTAGACATAGCTGTCGCCGAAAAACGAGTAGCCACGCACCGTCTTCGCGCCCGGCACCGACAGCATGGTGGTGGCGAGCGGATAGGTGACCTGGTTCTCGACGATCTGCGGCGCCTGCCCGGCGTAGGGCGTGCGGATGATGACCTGCACGTCTGACAGGTCGGGCAGCGCATCGATCGGCGTCGTCTTCACCGCCCACNCCCCCCAGGCCACGACGAACAGCGTCGCCAGCAGCACCAGGAAACGGTTGCCCACCGACCAGCGGATGAGGTTTGCGATCATTTCGCGCCCCCGCGCTTGTCGAGCTTCTCGACCAGCAGGCCGTCGTCGGTCTGGCGCACGCCGACGCGCACCCGGTCGCCGGCCTTCAGCCCGTGCGCGAGTTCCGGGCGCGCCAGTGGAAACACCATGGTCATGCCCGGCATCGACAGCGATTCGAACGGGCCATGCGCGAGCGTCGCTTCCTCGCCGTCGATATCCTCGATCAGAGCGTCGGCTTCATGCAGCGGCGAAGCTGGCCCGCCGCTATCCGGCGCGCCGGCGAGGCGGTCGAGCACGCCCTGCAGGCTGGCTTCGGAATCGATCAGGAACTGCCCGCTGGCGACCACCTGCCGGCCTTCGGCAAGGCCCGTCAGCACTTCGGTTCGTTCGTTCACCTGGCGGCCGAGCGTGNCCTCGACCGGGCGGTAGCGCCCCTTGTCTTCCGCCACGATCACCAGCGCGCGGCGGCTGCTGCGGATCACCGCCTCGCTCGGCACGGTGAGCGCCTGTGCGGTCGCGGCAGCGATCTGCACCTCGGCGCTGAGACCGGGGCGAATACGGCCGCCGCGGTTGGGCAGTTCGATGCGAACGGTGAGCGCGCGTGCCACGGGGTCGATGCCCGGCAGGATGGCGATGACCCGCCCGCTGACCGTCTCGCCAGGAAACGCGGCGAAGCGCGCCTCGGCGGTCTGTCCGGTGCGCACCTGGCCCGCCTGCGCCTGCGGCACCGCCACGTCGAGCCATACGCTGGCGATGCCGTTGATCCGCGTCAACGTCTGACCGGCGGAAAGCGTCATGCCGGGACGCACGTCGAGCGACTGCAACTCGCCGCCGATGGGTGCGGTGATCGCGATGCGGTCTTTTAGTTGGCCGCTTGCCCTGACCTCGCCGATCAGCCGTTCCGGCATCCCGGCGAGCCGCATCCGCGCCTCGGCAGCGGCGGTCAGTTCGGCGTCGCCGGTGGCCTTCAAGGCCAGGGATTCCTGCTGCGCCGCCGCCCACTGCGGCACCAGCAGCTCGGCGATGAAAGCGCCCGCCTTGACCACGTCGCCCGGCGCCAGTCGCGCCACCCGCTCGACGTAGCCGCCGCTGCGCGCCTGCACGATGGCGATGTCGCGTTCGTTGTAGCGCACCACGCCGGTGGCGTGCAGCGTGTCCGAAATGTCGGTGCGGGTGACAGTCGCGAGCCGCATCCCCAGGTTCTGCGAAACGCTGGGGTCGATGCTTACGCTGGCGGCGTCGCCGCCCTCGTCGGCGTACTTGGGCACCAGTTCCATGTCCATGAAGGGCGACTTGCCGGGCTTGTCGAATTGCTGCGCCGGTACCATCGGGTCGTACCAGTAGAGGACGCGGCGTTCGTCGGCGGGCGCTGCCTTCGCCTCAGGCGTATTGGCTGCTCGATTTTGGGGTGGAGTCCACAGTGTGGCGCCGGCTGCGCCCAGCGCGATCAGCACGACGGCGGCGGCGAGGCGCCCGACAAGCGGTTTGAAGGAAGGGGGTTTCATGGCTGGGCTCCGGGTTCGTCGGGCTGGGCATAGGTGAAATGGAGGCGGGCGGCCATTTCACCGCGTGCCCCCGCAAGTTCGATGGCCCTGAGTTCGGCGTTGATGCGGGCGCGCCGCGCGCCGATCAGTTCGGCCAGGCTGCCGCGACCGCCGCGCCAGGCGGCCTGCATCAGCGTCACTTTCTCCTGCGCCAGCGGCAGCAGCACTTCGTGCTGGCGGGCCAGCGCCCGGTCGAGCCGCCGGTATTCGGCCAGGTCGGCGTCGAGCTCGGCGGCGTGGGCGCGCAATCGCGCCTGGTAATCGGCATCGAGCGCTGCGCGCTCGGCCACGCGCGCGGCAATCAGCGGATTCTGGCGGGNGGATGCGAACACCGGAAGATCGAAGCCGAGCTCGATGCCGGCCATGTTGGTGAACTGCGAACCGCGCTGCTGGTACACCACGCCCAGGCGCCAGTCGGGCCGGGTTGCCGCTTGTGCAACGCCGATTTCGGCGTCGAGCACGCGCGCCTCCTCGCTGTACAGGGCAAGCTCGGGATGCTGTTCGAGGCGATGGGCGAGGCGGCCGTGATCGATCGGCCATTGCGGCGGCGCGCCCTCCAGCGGCCAGTCGGCGGCGTCGCCGATCCAGCGCCGCAGCGCGGCGATGGCCTGGGCGCGGCGCGCATTGAGCTGGTCCTCGCGTTCGGCGATCAGCGCGGCTTCCTCGCGCGGCAGCACGACGTCGCTCGCCATGCCGCCGCCGCCCGCCAGGCGCGCGCGGACGGCGGCGTCGAACAGGCGGTTTTCATCATAGAGCGCAGCGATGTGCTGCAGCTGCGCCTCGGCGGTGTGGCGCCCGATCCACGCCTGCGCGGTTTGCCGCAGCACGGTCTGGCGCACCACCCGCATCTCGGCCTCGGCCAGTCCGACCCGTCCCCGCGCTGCGCTGGCCCGCGCCCCGCGCTTGGCGGCGTTGGGGAACGCCTGCATCACGCCGATCATGCGCATGGTCATGGGGTCGCTGTCGAGGCTGAAGCGGTCGTCGCCTTCGATCGGCACGTTGGCCAGCCCCAGCGTGAGTTGCGGATCGGGCAGGGCGTCCGCCGGAATCGCGCTCTGGCGTGCCGCGGCAATCCGGCTCGCGCTGGCCGACAGCGCAGGGGTTTCGACGAGTGCCCGCGTCAGCGCATCGTCGAAGCCGAGCGTGGCTGCCACGCCCTGCAGGCCGATCGCCCACAGAGGCGCAACCAGCCAGTATTGGGGTTTGATAAACATGATCCTGCTCCAGTACCGGGAGACGCAATGCGTCTTTGCCCGCACCGTGGTGCGGGGTTTAGATCAGGTCGGTGCGGAGAGCAGGCGGCCGCCAGTGCGCGGCCAATGGAGCCGAATGCGGCAGGGNGGTGAAGACAGCGGGGNAACGCTCGAGTTCGTGCTTGGTGGGCTGAAAGTCGTGGATCGCCAGTGCGAGGTGAATGCTGCAATGGCAGCCCGTCCCCTCATCGCAGTGTGTGCCGGAT
>JGI26530J50255_1001632_pt1 | contig 14687 bp, 9 predicted proteins | sample ThiBiot_500_plan_2_FD_50255 | JGI IMG/M metagenome (IMG submission 50255) | reverse complement strand
GACACATTTAATCCATCACGTTTATACTTACCCAAAGTTAATACAGTTGCACCTGAACACAAGGAAAGAGTTACGGGAGAAAATAATAATAAGGAGTTTCGTATAAATATTAGTCATGTTGGGACTGCAAATGCAGAAAGAGATACAAACAGTATTACCATTGATTTTCAAAATAGTTTATTGTCAGAACTTCCCCAAATTTTTGTATCATGTGTATTTTGCAAGGACAAAAAGGAATCAATTATTAAAATGATTGATATATTTTTGAAGGTCATGTCAGTTGATGATGAGTTGAGAAACAATTTAATCAAAGGATTCAACTGTATTGATGTAGAAATATATAATTATTATTACACTGTATTAACTGATGTATCAAGTAAAATTAGTAATGGTAACTGTGTAGGGGATACACAATCTATTTTAAATTTGGTGAATATGTTCAAGGATCTTATGGCTCATTCAGAAAATACTGATGTATATGAACGTGCAGGTAAGAGGATTAATTCCATTTTGAGACTATTGTTAAAGGATAAGATTATGAGTGAAGTTGAACCTGATGTTGTACCAAATGAACCATGTAGTAAACCTGACATATTACCACCCTTCGATTCAAAAACACATGATAATCCAAGTGAGTGTAATAATAACGATAAACCAACCGAATGTAAAAATAATACCAAATCAAATGTTGATAATAACAATCTACCTAACGAAAACATTATGAATATCCTAAACTTAGTTGGTTCTACATCATCATTACTTCAAGGAAATAAATCTGTTGATCCATCAACAGTTATGAACTCTATAAGTTCTGTATTAAAATCTGTCATGGGTCCCAACGCAAAAGCATATGTAAGAACGAATGTACCAAAATCATCTACATCTTCATCCGCATCCACTACTGGGGTTAAAAAAACACCTGGTAAAGCAAAAGAGCGAGTAATTGTACCATTTGAAGAAGATAAGCCTACAAACGATGTTAATCCCAATGATAAATTAAATGATAAACCAGATGATAAACATCCTAATGATAGAGAACCTTACGATGGAGAGGAAGAATTTATTGACAAACTTATCGATGAGATGAATACAGGACATACTGATGAAAATTTTCAAGAACTTCTTAGTAAACATAGTAATTCTGGAAATGTAGATGAAGATTCTCTCAAAAATATTATTAATGATTATAACAAAGCCAGAACAAACATTCGTCCATCTTTTGGAACAGTACCAATATTTCCCAGTGATAGATACACATCTATAGTCGAAGAATATAGAACACCAGCATCATTGTCAAACAATACATTCAATAAAGAAACACCAACAATTGGTGTTTATATGCATCCCTCAGAAATACCAGTGGTTTCAGGTAATCAATATACATTTGGTAGCAGAGAATCTACTATTCATGATGAAACTGATGAAGAATGTTTTACCAACAATTCAAGTGGAAATGATGGTAACAGTAGTAGCACCTCTTCCTCCACCTCCAGTGAAGGTAATTGGACAGATGTTGATGATAAAAATATGTAGATGGGATGGAATAAACGAAGTAAAAATTAATATATTCACAGAATATGTAAATTGTTAATTTTCACAACCTTAAATGATTTTTTTCATAGTAAATATGGAAGATATCATAAGAACAATAAATTTGCTTAATAGCGCATCTGGAAATGGAAAAATAACCTCTAAAGTATATAACGATAAGATGAAGGAATGTATTAAGGATATGGAAACTCTATCATTTTACAAACAAAAAACCATGGAAATTGGCGAAAGGAACAAATTTGAAAACTATGCAAGAACTGCCAACAGATTTGATTATGAACCAGGGTGTGAATTTGAATATGCTTACAAATCAGATTCTGAGTGGTATCCAGCATTTGACAGAAAATGTCCATTTGATGTTAAATGTCCAGGATTTCCACCAAAATGTGAAGAATATACATATTTCCCATTTACAACATCACCAAAATCTAAAGGTGGCTACAATTTTAATATCTGGACTTTACTCGATGACACATCAACATTCTTTCACGTTTTATACAAAGTAATCTTTATTGCAATGGATAAAGAGAAATATGAGGTTGGAAAATATAAGGAAACTGTTTTACCTTTGATCAAAAATGTTCTCTCTGAAAAATACAATACTGTCTGTGTGGATTTGATAATTTCAGTTTTAGAAAAATTCAGCGAGGAAATGTTTGAAAGAATTATGGATTATTTATATAAAGTAAGTAAAGAGAATGAATTCGATATTATGGTTATGAAGTTATCGGTATCAATACATGAAGCTTTAGGAAAAAAAGACTATGAAGAAGTAAAAGGACATGTCGTTAGTGGAATTTTTATGATGTTAGAAAGATATCTCAAAAGTAGAGAAGAGAAAAAATCCAAAGTTAATCAAGATATTAATCTTGATGCATTCTCTGGAGATGATTGTGATAGCGACAGTGAATGTGAGCTCGACTTAAATAGAACTGAAGAAAATAAACCTGAAGTAGATACACAAGAAACAAACAATGATACTAAAAAAAGAAAATATGAATAATTCAATATATAACAGACCATCATTTAACTGCTCAAATTAACAGCAATGCTGTTAATAATTTGTTATTAATTAATACCAACAGATGCTAAACAGTAGCAAATTCAATATGCATCAGATAGTTGTTAAACTGATCAAATTAACAGTAATGCTGTTAATAGTTTATTATTGATTAATACCAACAGATGCTAAACAGTAACAAATTCAATATGTATCAGATGAGCGTTAAACTGCACAAATTAGCATCATAGCTGTTAATAATTTGCCAGAAACTAATACCAAGAAAAATTAAATAGTAAAAATTAATTATAAGCAAAAAAATTGATTAATAAATAACAGAAATATGTCCCGGAATGAGGAGTTAAATGAAGGTATAGATGTATCATCAGCCAACGAGAGTGATGTAAATGAGAATATTGTGGACACAAATTTGAATGAGCCAAATTCATTAAATGTAGCTACGAGTACCAGTTTGTCAGAAGGAGACAATGTTGTATATCCTGATAATGTTAAGGCAATTGTTGATAATACATTAAATTTAAACAATCAGCAACCACCAGGTATACAAAATTTGAACTTATCAACATTACCAAATTTAAGACCGTCTACATCAGCACAACCAATCAAAATTCCCAACATATCATCATTACCGAATATAAAGCCAACAATAACACATATGCCACAAACGATACAATCTTCAAATATACCAATGCTGTCATCTGTGAAGCCAAACATAACAAATGTACAATTGCCAATGAGACAGACATTCACATCAAGTTTATTATCCAATCAATCAAATATTACTCCCAGACTGACCCCTATTGTGAATCAGCAAAAAATTGTAACTCCGTCTTTACCTGGAATGTCACATTTAATGCCTCAACAAAGTAATCCATCATTGGTAAGAGCCTCTGGAACTGGAAATATAACAGGTGCACCTCAGATACCATCACTGACAACACAGCAGAACATAAGTGGTAGCGGTATTCCACAAATACCACCATTGACATCTCAACAAAGAAGCATTGTTCCACAAATATCTCCTTTACAACCACAACAGAATAATCCACCAATGTTAAATCAGCAAAGAAGTAGTATTCCTTATCTGTCACCAGTTGGGTCTCAGCAACATGTTCAACAACCACCATATATCCCAAATGCCGCTCAACAGCATGTTCAACAACCACCGTACATTCCACAATTGTCAAACGTAAATATGCCTCAAAATTTTACACCACAATTGACATCCACTAATGTACAGGGAGGACCGACAGCACCATATATTCCATCTACAAATGCTGTTCAGCCAATGGGATTACAAACATTTAGTAATTTAGGAGGTGGTCAAACATACACTCCAATAATGCCTAATATTTTTAAAACAAACCCATTAGTTGTCAACAAAGAAGAAGAGGTGGAAGAAACAGAACCGGTTGGTGAAGAAGATATCATTGAATACAAACCCATTGAACCTATCCAACTTACACGATTACCTTATAAAAAGGCTAGTGGTCTTCCAACCCGTAAAACATTAGAAGACTTGGGTGTGAAGGTCAAAGATATTATAGATAGGAGAAGTCGCAAATCATATGAAGAAAGATCTGAAAGATATGATAGACGGGACAGATCTGATAAATATGATAGGCAGGATAGACAAGAAAGTAACATTGATAGATATTCACAATATGATAAATACTCAGACGGTAGAAAGAAGGTTGATTACAAACAATTAAGGACAAGACCACCAATAGCTGCTACAATTTTAGAATTTCCAAATCTACCCATAACACAATATGCTGAAGATATATATAAAGCAATTGTCGCATATCCTGTCATTGCTATAGATTCCCCAACAGGTACTGGAAAAACAACATATTTACCATGGTATTTTGCAAACATGAATTTAAAAGTAAGAGTTTCCATTCCTACAATTGTTTCCGTAATGGCATCATACAAATTTGTTTATGAAAGAAGCAATTTTGATGTTGGTTATGCTGCAGGTAGAGAAATAAATTATGATGACAATACCATCATAGTTTATGGAACAACTGGACATTTTGTTCAAAAATTGTTGTCATTAATTTCGAAAGGAAAATTATCATATGCTAAAAAATTATTTGGTGATGTATTTATTATTGATGAAGTTCATACTGCCACTGTTGATATAACTGTTTTAATAGGGTTATTTAAGTTCATATTTAATGATAGTGCAGATTCTCCAAAACTCATATTCACATCAGCAACATATAATGCTGATTTAATAGATCCATTCTATACAAATTATCCAATTATAAAACTTGATGAATCAAGCAGATTTAATGTTGACGTAATATATCTTAGCAGAAATGAGAAATTCAATAGTTTGAAAGATGATCCAAATGCATTGATCGTAAAAGTTTTGGAAGAAGAACTAGGGAAGAATAAGGAAGGACATATTATTGTATTTAGACCGGGAGCATATGAAGTTCTTACGACAGTTACATATATACAGAGTAAAATTAAAGATGTAAGTGTATTTCCCATTTACTCAAATATGCCAACTGAAGAGCAAAATCAAATATTTTCAAGTACTGATAAGGTAAAAATCATAGTTGGAACAAATATAATTGAATCATCAATAACTGTTCCTGATGTAAGAGTTGTTATAGATGATATGTTAGAGAAAATATCATGTATATCAAAAACAGGTGGTTTCAAACTTCTTCTCAAAAATATATCAATATCTGCATCTAATCAAAGAAAGGGTAGAACTGGTAGAACAATGGAAGGTATATGTTATAGACTATGTTCACAAGATTATTTTGAAACATTAGATACATATGCAACAATAGAAATAAAAAGGGTACCAATACATAAGTATATATTGAAATTAATTCATTCTAATCTTGATTCATTGGATATTCTTAAAATAAGTGAAGATAGTTACAGAGATTCATTGGATCTTCTTCTTAAATATAGACTCATTGAAATTGAGGACGACAATATTAAAATAACTGGACCAGGTATATTTGTATCAGAAATGCCACTATCCATATATTCATCTATATTATTAGGAAATATTTATGATATGTATATAAACAATGTTGGAACAACTGAAGTGCAATTTTTATTAGTTTGTGGAATAGCTGTGTGTAGTATGATTGATCATTATGATGGTGTAGGATTTTTTAACATATACACCAAAAAACCAGGGCAAAGTGATTTCGATTATAATAAATCTCTTAGCGATATAGATGAAGAATTTCATAAAAGATTTAAGGGAAGAACTGATATACATACGTTTGTTAATATATTTTGTGACATGGAGAATAAGATAATGAGTAGCAGAAGTCATGATGATTTTAATTTAAAAGAAGCAACAGCGTACGTTAGAGAATATGCAAATATAAATCATATGAATGGTAGGAAACTTAAAGAAGTGTATAAAACGATGGAAAATATTGAGAGTACTATATTGAAAAGGTTTATAAGAGAAGATATAAGATTACATGATAGTATAATAGATACTGTTCTCACATTAAACATCAGTGAAATTATATGTAAATTATTCAATTCGGTTTATACATTCAACAAGATAATGCAAACAGGTGTAGATAAAAACAAAAAATATATATTAATAGACAGCGATATGGAAATAAATTTAAATAAATACAGTTACAACGAAATAAAAAGTTTACAATTTTATGCGGCAGAAATAATTGAAATAGCTGGTATGAATAAAACTAGATACATAGCATCTATTATTTCAGATGATGTAGGTTCTTAAGTGTAATATTAGCATAATATATAAACATATCTAATAGATATGTTGAGAATTTTAGAAAAAATATGAAAAAAAATATTTTTTACATAAAAGCAATGAATAATTACGACAGAAATAATCAAGGTACATTTGAGAATATCTCATGGAATAATCAAAACAATAATTCAAGAGGAACTATTACCGGTTTAAATTTCAATAAAGATCCCAACATGTCAAGTGGATCTGCAAAGAATATCAACTTTAATACTGGAAATAGAAATGTTACTATATCAGGTATGAACTGGAACTCATTAAATCCTAATTCAGGTAATCCTGGTCCAATGAATTATAGCCAGATGAATCCCAACGTGAGAAATCCCAATTATTAAACGATAAACAATATGTATATATTATATACATATTAAATTAGTAATTAGAAGTTAACCTTATATACATTTACAACAGATATAGAATCTTCATCATCTGAAATATCTTCATCATCTTCATCAGTTTCCATATATTCAAATCCTGGAATATCTGTGTTTATATCTGTACTACATAGAGGAACATCACCTTTCAAAATTTTGTTTCTTAATTCCTCTTCCTCTTCCAGAATTGCAAACCATTCTTTAACTGAATAAGCTCTTCCCTCTCCCTTTATTTTAAGTTTCTTTACATAAGGTTCCATAGTTTTTGCCTTTCCCGGATCACTCAACAATATTTTGTAGAATGAATAGTAAACTTTTTCCATGTCTTCCAGGTTTGGACCAGAAAATGTAACATTACCACTTTTATTTATTTTAAATGTGTGAGTTCCCGGAACAATTTCACCCTTCCTATTTTTCTTCAAAGTGTTGTATGTAATTCTTACAGTTGAATTATTCCTAGCGGTATTGTGATATGGTATAAATATAGTGTTATCGAACATTTTCACCATATTTTTTTGGTGAACTATAAATCCTAATTCAAACGAAATGTTTATCATTTCAGAGTGATATTTATCATGTGTTAACAATCCATCATACAATATACCATCGAAGTTTCTGATAAACTTGTCAGTCAATTCAGCAAAATAATTTAAATCGTCTTCGAAACCAAAATTACATATTATATTTCTTATCAATTTTTGTGTTTCATTATGATTTGCAACGTCTTTGAATGTGTTGATAACATGAAATATTTCATCAAAGTTATTCTTCAAGAATGTAACTTTTTCCTGCAAATCTTTTATTTTGTAAAGAATATCTGTGACAGCCTCATCTACTATTCTGAAGTTGGGAGGACCAGTAAGTTTAATAGTTTGTGAGAATTTCAAACTCACAGGTCTTAAACTAGTGCTAATATCAAATGTAATACTTGTTGGGAACGCATTTGTTTTAGATCTTAAAATACCTTTTGTTTCCTGTCCGTATCTAGCTGAAATAATTTCACCTCTTGGTATAGTTGTAATTTCACCAGTGGGTGATTTCCAATATTTAGGATATACAATTTTGCCACCTTTACATTGAAGTTTGGTTCCTTCAGGTATGGTATATTTGGTAGTTGGTAACAATATAAATATAGCATGCAAATTTTGTGCGGTTGTGTTTAAAGGGACTGTAACAGTCATTGTTGTGCTATCATATTTGCTAAATTCTATCACAGGTATCTTTGTATTAGTTGTGACATCGTTCGTATTTATTTCTGTCATGTTTATCCAGACGTTTAAAACCAATAAAAATTCAATTTTATGAGAATTTTATATTTAATATTAAACCTTATGGGGACGTAATTAATTTAAAATTGAATTACTTAAAATAAGATTTTTATTGGAGATATTCTGTTTGGATATGTTTGGGGAGATGATACACATATTATAGTTATTAACATTAGACTTACTATTACTAACAAAAAATTATCAATAATATATTTACATGTCGTAGATAATATCATGAAAATAAATATATTAATAATTTACTATTTTATAATAATATGAGAAAGATATACCCCACATTGGTTATAACATTTATCATCAATTACTTCCCAATCACGGATTGAAAAAATTATTAGTATAACACTTTAATTCCATCAAACTTACTGTAAAGTTGAAGGGAAATCATATATATTAATTTTTGCATTATTAAAATTCTGTACTATTATTGTAATCTTTTTCTATGTATATTGTATCAAATAGTATATATTTATCTTCCACATATTCATACTCGTGTAAATAGTACGTCAAATATTGTTCAAAAAATCCTGAATTATTTACGCAAAAGATTAACGAGAATTTACTTGGATCTTCATCCATACCATTTCCGCGAAAAGAAAACTCCCTTATATTTCCATTATCTTTTACTTTATATAGTATATTATATTTATGACTGTTTTCAAACATAACAATTGTTTCATATATATTTCCTAATCTATCATCATCGCAAACAAGTGATGAAAGATCTTGATTTAAGTTATAAAATTCGTGTAAATCATTTATTCCATCATTCAAGTTATAAAATTCATAGCCATTATCTAACCATCTTCTTCTTACATATTCGATATTAAATAAATATCGTGGAATAACACTTTATATTTTATTTTGTATCTACTACTATTTTTATATTTAACAATAATGTCATAAATTTTTTAATCATTATTATTACGTATGCATAACTTTATATCTTCATTGCATTTATAAAAATAATATAAAGTATCTACATCCACCATCAAGTTAAAAATTTTAAAACCGTTAGAAATCCACCTGTTTTTGAAGTATTCATCGTCAAAAAGACGGCGGGGGAATACTTTTCTGGCGCAAGAATGACATTATTTTAATGTACATCTCTTGTGGGAGTTTTTTGATATCATTCTGAATTTTTCTATTAATTTTTCGCGTAAATAGTATTCTAGATATTCTTACAACAACCATAAATTATTTACATTAAATATTAAGTAAAGTTCATTTACATCACTATTAATCTTTTTTTACATTGATAGAAAATTTCCTTGTATTTCCATTATCTATTACGCCATAAAATATCTTATATATACCACTATTCTTGTGTTTGATAAAGGAATCGTAAAATTTTTTTAATTCTCTATTATTACATGTAATTGACTTTATGTAATAATTGTATTTATGGTAAAAATAAAAATTACCCTCTTTAACTATTATATTTGAAAAATTATAACCATTTTCCAACCATCTATTTCTGAAGTATACATCGTTAAAAAAATAACGAGGGATACTCCTCTGTGGTAGGGATGTTAAAATTTTTATATTTATCTCCTCCTTTTTTTATCATTAATAAAAAAATAATTAATGGGGAAGTAAATGATTGGTTTAAGCATAATATCGATTTAAAACATTGTAAATATTTAACATTAATTAATTCTTCAATTTTAATTGACATTAATTCCCAAAAATCTTCTTTATATTCGATTATTTTGTAATATAAAAAACTTTCGAGAGTTAAATATTCTTATTTTTCAATACTGTCATATGTACATATGATCGAAGACACTATATTATCTTTGATTATTGTCACTTGACACAAATAATAAAACGATCTTTAAGAGTATTTTAAGATGCCTTTTTATTATTTTCAAGATGTTATAATGGAATGAATATATCTCCTTTTTGTACATCCTTCTCGAGATAATTTTATTCACCAATAATTTACATTTTTTTTATTAAGTCTTGTAAAATTTTCATACACATTATTAATCCTTATGAATGAAAAATTACTTTAAAATGTATAGTAAAAATAATTTTTCATCAGATATGTTGGAAGACGCAGAGGTAAATGTGAACGTTACTGATATTTTCCGACATTTATTTTTCCCATCAATGATTGAAAAATTATTAGTAACATGTTTAAATATATCAACTATTGATATAATGAAGATATATTCATACTCATATATATATATATAATATGTTAAGTACTTTTCCAAGTTATCCACACTGAATATTTTTGTAAATTTTCAGCGTAAGTCTCATATTTTATGTTAATATAAAAAAATTTACTTTACATTAGATATAATATTTATAAGTATTGACATCATAATTACTAATTGAAAAATCCGCTAGTATCGTCTCGTAATTTTATTAATTTTATTATAAAATTGATTGAAGAGTATGCATATATTAACGATTATAAAAGTTTTATACCATTAAAATTCTACACCATTGATATAATATTTTTCCAAAGATATCACTTTACTTCGAATGTATCCATCTTCAACATCATCATATTCATATTCGCATAAATAATATGTTAAATATTTTTCCAATCTTCCTAGGTTATTCACATGGAAGATTAAGGAAAACTTACTTTTGTCATCATCGTAACCATTTCCTTGAAAGGAAATTTCTCTTATGTACCCATCGTCTGTTATTTTAAAGAAAATATTGTATTTACAACTTTTATCGAGAATATCAATCGTTTTGTAAATATTACCTAATCTATTGTCAGAGCAGATGAGTGATTTTAGATCTCTATTTAATACATAAAATTCATGCGTATAGCTCGTCCTTTTTTTCATATTAAAAAATTCATTATTTCTTTCCAACCACTTTCTTTTAAAATATTTGATATCAAATAAATATCGTGGTATAAATTCCTGGTGTAGATTTAAAGCTACTTCTATTTTCTCTTCCATTGAGAGATTTTCTAAAATTTCATCATAAAATTTTTGAATTTCTTCCATTTTATATTAATAAAAAATTATATCAATTTTTTTTAATTAAAAAAAAAATAATAATGTAAAATATTGTAAATATTTATAACAAAAAATTTTACCTTTCATCATCCATTTTATTATCCATCATTTTATTTTGTATCTTGTATCTACCACTTTCTGAGATAAAAATGATAATACTTCTATCTGAGTTTCTGGAGGAATTCTTTCTAATATATTCTTAAAACTTCTATGATGTTCTCCCATTTTATATTATAAAATTTTTTTTTCATTTTTTTATTACTAATAAAAAAAATATAAAAATAATTGACAGAATAATAAGTAATTAATTCAAACATATTTCTAGTGTAAAAAATATTGTAAATATTTATATAGACTCCGACAATTTATACAAAAAATTTAATTTTTGCAAATGTGCGAATTAGTGGACCATCAGTTTTTCATAAAAAATAATATTGTTTTAAGCTATTATGTGTACTATATTATTTTAATCATGATTGTTATAATGTGTATTTTTATTTCTAAAGACACACTGCTTAATTGAATGAAAATTTTCTAAATTTTTATTTTTATTCTATTTTTTTATTAAAAAAAAGTATAAAAATAATTAACGTCTAATTAAACAGTTAGTTAGAACATGTATACAATTTTAAATATTTCAAATCCTGCTAAAATTTACTTATTATTGTCCTTATGGTCAAATAATTATTTTAAAATATATAGCTTAAATAATTTTTGACAGACGTATTGGGAGATAAAGTGATAATAATAAATAATTATAATAATAAATAATTATAATAATAAATAATTATAATAATAAATAATTATAATAATAAATAATTATAATAACATATGAATAATTTTTTTACATGATGAAAATTTTACGGATATTTATTTTTCATACCATTGATTGAAAAATTATTGGTCATATACAAAATATCGTGAAGAAAATATAAAATATTTACCAATATTGATATTTTCATATCATTGATTGAGAAAAATATTGATTGTGTGATATAAATATCGTGAAAATATAAAACGTTTATGCAGATTTTATATCAAAAATCTCCACTCCATTTTTATATTTTCCAATCGTATATTACTTAAAAATTTATTATATATTTACCACTTTTTATATGCTTCATAACAGTGCTGTAAATCTTTTTGAATTTTTTATTATTGTATGTTAATTTCTTCAAATTATCCTTGTACATATTTAGAAAGTAAAAGTTTGCTACCTCTACATTAATGTTACGTTTGAACCCGTTTCCAAACCACTTATTTCTAAAATATGTATCACTAAAAAAGAAACTAGGAATACTATCTTCCCATAAAAAGATAGAACCTTTATTTTCATATCTGATGGAAGTTCCTTAAATATTTTTTAAAAATTTTAAAAATTTCTTATTTTTCGTATTTTTCATTATTTTCTCCTTTTTTGATTATAATTGAATTCTGCATTTTACATAAAAACTCTTTTTTTCAATTTTTTTATTATTAATAAAAAAAATGATTAATTTATTTGTGGTAAAAGAGTAAAATATTATAAATATTTATGGTGATACGTTCATATGTATTTTAATGTATCCACATATATAACATTTATCAAGATGATTAAAAAATCTAATAGTTTCATATACATTGTTTAAATTTTCGTTATTACAGGTTAATGATCTTAAATCTTCGTTATATCTATAAAGTAATGAAGACTATCTAACATATTTTCAGAATTGTAAAAATTATCACCTATGCATAAAATAAACGTCGTGGTAAGAATATTTTATATTAAATCTCTTCTTCAAACATATATTTTTTCCATTCTATTATTTTATTATGTATATAGTATGTCTTTTTATCTTTGTATATTCGTACAAACTGTATTCAGTATTCCCTACTAATAACCATTTGGAAAGTTATCATATACTTACCACTGTTTTTATTTCTAATGAAAGCATCATAGATATTTTTAAAAAATTCATCTCCGTGTGAAAGTGATTTTATATCATTACTAAATTTATGAAGGAAGTAAAAGTTGCCTTCTTTTACTTCTATATTGGAAAAAAATATACCCGTTTTCAATCCATTTATTTATGAAGTATTTACTACTAAAAAGAGAACGTGGTATCATTTTTGGGGTAATAGTGACATTATTTTATATTCCATCTCTAATGGAATTCTTTCTAAAATATTCTTAAAACTTTCTAATTTATCTTCTTGATCTATTTTACATGAAAAACTCTTTTTTTCAATTTTTTATTACTAATAAAAAAATCCAGAAATATAGAATGTTATACACTCTGCCAAATATTGATCCATTCAAAATCAAATATTTTTATTTTATCTGATAGATATTTGTTGTAACCTAGAATTCTTTCATATTCTATAATTATCAATCATCTTTTTGTATCAGTTGATATGTTCCTGAATGTAAAATTGAATTTATTTATCAAAAAAAACCTGTGAAAATTTTATACATATTATCGACCCTTACGAACGAATAATTTTTTATCAGATATGTTATGAAAACGATTATAGATAATTTATTCTGTATAAAATGATAATTACTTATATCCATTTCTCTATCATTGATTGAAATATTATCAGTAACGTATTTTAATTTTTTTGAAGATCATCTATCCTATTTCCTGAGTTATAAAAACTAAGGTTGTTCTATAACCATCTATTTTTTAAATAAATATCATCGAAAAAAACGAGGATACTCTCTTGAGGTAAGAGAGTAAGAACCTTAGTTTTTATTTTCGATGGGAGATATCCAAAAATATTTCCAAAAAATTGCATGATATCCCTTAAGGTTCCTCAAAAATACTAGACCAATATCCAGTATTTCCAAAAATTGCATTATATTCCTTAAAGTTCCACAAAAATACTAGACCAATATCCAGTATTTTATATTAAAAAAATTAATTTTCCAATTTTTTATTACTAATAAAAAATCCAGGAAAATTAATGGGTGTGTTGAACATCGATCCAGACATATCCTCAGTATATACAAATAAACTTCAGCAATTAAATTCGCTAACATATCAAAATACTCTTTAAAACGAAATTACATCAACCATTTGGGAAAAGACCCATTCAGAATCAAATATTCTTTATTTGAACTGATAGATATTTCTTGTAACTTAGAATTCTTTGATATTCTATAATTATCAATCATCTTCTGTATATCCGTTGATATATTTTTAAACGTAAAATTAGATTTATTTATCAAGAAATGTGTGAACAGACTACCAGTTTCTTCATAAAAACCGCATGCTTGATCCTTACCAGCGCTTGAAATAAAAAGAACAGATTTATTACTGGGAAAACTTTCATTGATATCTCTCTTTATAATATCCCCATCTTTATATTTATATTGTAAATTAAATATACATTCAGAATAACAACAATCAAATATAAAAACAGATTCAGTATTACTTGCTAAATAATTTTTAACATCATTGACGAATATTTTATGGCTTAATTCATCTTCTGAATTACCATTGGGTATAACCAAATCCAGTGTTTTATTGATATCACCATGTCCAGTGTAATAAAATAATAATTTATCATTTGATTTACATTTTGATATTGTTTCCCTGTATATTTTTTGATAATCATTTTTACCGAAAACAACCTTAAAATTTGTGAAACATGATGCATATTCAACAATATTGTTATAGTTTAAAACAGGTAACGTATATTTGCTAATTT
>JGI26530J50255_1001604_pt1 | contig 14898 bp, 10 predicted proteins | sample ThiBiot_500_plan_2_FD_50255 | JGI IMG/M metagenome (IMG submission 50255) | reverse complement strand
TTTTTTTTTGTTTCTTTTTTTAGTTTAACCGAAGATCATAAACGAATGATACGTTGTGTAAGGAAAATGCAGTTAATTGTTGCACGGAATCGTTTTCAAGTACAGAAATCGTTTATTTCTTTTCATTCAATGAATCATTCTTTGCTTGTAGCAAGCGAGAAAACCGTACGATGTTCGTGATGTACTGGAACAATATTCACATGGACATATTAATATGATGATGAGAATTAAAGAATTACAACGAAAGTGAGAGAATTGATTTTAATCTTTTTTTTTTCGTATGTTGTTTTGTTTTAGAATTGAACAAACAATTGGCAAACAAACGCTAGGTCCGAGTGATGATCGTGCAAAATCAACTGTTCTTGCACGAATGCAACGTGTCGAAGGCACAATGAATGATATGGGACAAACTATGGAGAATCTTTTAGTTCTATTGAAAAATGTCGATGAGAAATTAGATCGATTAGTACCAAATAATTCAACTCGATTGACAAAACCAATTATGTCACATATGAATGTAAAGTTTTCTTCGGTTCCAGAAGAAATTCCATAGTGTGCGTGTGTGCATGCGAAAGAAAGAGAGAGAACTACGTATATAAATTCAATGTTTTTCTTTTTCGTCTTTGTTTCCATAAATAAATACATGAGAATTTCTAGAGATCAGAAACGAGACGAGTTGTAAGAGGATATGAATCGATGGATGGAATACGTTTTAATTCTTGAATTTGATGTTGAATAGGTAAGGTTCGAGATGTTCGTGGTCGAAGATCAAGCCGTATGAAATCATTTGTTGGTTTTTTCTTTTTTTTCTTCTTCTTCAATGACGAAAGATAACGTCGGTAAGAAATGAAATTATAACAAAGATAATAAAGAAGGATAAATCCAAGAAAACTTAATAGGCAAAGTATGTAGATACCAGTACGATCTGCTTTTGCATTTGATGATGAAACAAATATTCGATGTGTATGATCGATATGAGATTTGTTTGATCCAGACATTACATTGAAATGACGAACAATATATTTGATGATAGTGCATTCTCTTTTCTTATATCTGTTATTGTAATCTGATTTAACGGCGACAATTGTCGGACTGTTTATTTAATTAGAGTCGAAGATAATTCTATTATTCTTTCAAGTTAAACAAAAATTTGCTTTCTTTATCTTGTGTCAACATTAACCTATGTTCTTATCAGAAGTCGTCGATTTGAGTTTCATTTTTGTGAGAAAAAAGTATGGCAACAGCAACAACCAAACCGTGTTGTGTATCTTGTGAAAGAGAAATACCTATTTTGAAATGTGGAAGTTGTTGGATAGCAGCAGAAACTAAAGAAGAAAGACATGCATTGATACAACAAGTAAACGATTGGGAATGTAACTCAATTAATGAAATAAGACAAACAGCTGAAGAAGCTAGAGTATTAATTCGAAAACATACTACTGACCGTATTACGCAGGTGAAAGATAGGTTTACTCAATTAACTGCGCAACTGCAACAAGTTCATGCTGAGAATGCGTTTGCTCCAGAAAAAGTGAGCAAATGGCAAGAAGAGCTAATATATCTGACAAAACAGTTAACAGCGCCAATAAGCATTAAAGTTCATCAAGCGCCTTCACAAATCATAACGAAAATTCTTGTCGATTTACCAGGTATAGCCTAATAAAAAATATTAAAGGAAAGAAAAGATTTATATCTAATTTTAATTGTTTATAGCGGTACCAGTTATACCAAATATTGGTGCTAACGTCAAATGGATTCAGAATGGTACAACTATTGCTGGAGGAAATGGAGCTGGTACCGGACTAAATCAACTAAACAATCCATGGTGTATATATATTGATGATGACCAAACAGTTTATGTAGCTGATTACACAAATCATCGCATAGTAGAATGGAAAAATGGTGTAACAAGTGGTAAGATAGTAGCTGGTGGAAATGGAGCAGGAAATCAAGCAAATCAGTTGAATAATCCAACAGCTGTGATTGTTGATAAGGAGACTGATTCCTTGATTATTGCTGACTCCGTTAATGCACGAGTGGTACGATGGCCTCGTCAAAATGGTAATACAGGAGAAATTATTATATCTGGTGTCAGTTGTTATGGTGGATTAGCAATGGATGGTTATGACTATCTTTATGTTACTGACTTCAACAAACATGAAGTGAAACGATGGAAAATAGGTGATGAAAATGGCATAGTTGTTGCCGGCGGTAATGGTTCAGGCAATCGACTGGATCAACTGAATAATCCATGTCATATTTTTGTCGATCAAGATCATTCAGTATATGTGTGCGATTCCAACAATCATCGTGTAGTAAAATGGATGGAAGGTTCAAAAGAAGGTATTGTTGTAGCTGGAGGTCAAGGTGCAGGAAGTAATTTAACACAGTTATATGGTCCTTTTGGAGTAGTAGTTGATCAGTTAGGTACTGTGTATGTCGCTGATTTGAGTAATCATCGAGTCACACGTTGGTCGAAAGGAGCTACTCAAGGTGTTGTTATTGCAGGTGGTAATGGATCAGGTTCAAACCAAAATCAATTCAATGGTTGTATCCATTTAGCATTCGATCAGAAAAATAATCTCTATGTCTGCAATAACAATAATCATCGAGTGCAAAGATTTAATATCGATCCAAATTCTGTTTAGAAAATGTTTACTAATTCAAATGCGTGACTTTTCTGATATTCTAAATAAAGTTTTGAACTCTTCACAAGAAAACTCAACTAATAACTTCATATGATGACGATATTCATCAGATTAAAACAACTATACGCATATTATTTGTCATTCTTCCCAATCTATTTCTCATCTACTATTAGGACAAGTTCAATCAAGCATATATTTACTCATTACATTCGAAATAGTCAAGATAAAATCAATGATGTGTATAAATCGAACATAAATGTACGAACGATAAAAAAGTAAATATTAAGTTCTATAATAGTGTATTCAATGGATCCTCAACCAAGTCCAAATGAGCGTTCAAAAATAATTATTTATATTGTTTCATCTGTATCATTTATTCTATGTTCGATTATTATTAGCGTTGGTCTCGGTGTAGGACTTGGTCTTGGTCTTCGAAGAAGATCAAATAATGACAATCATATTCTCGCACCATTGAATGTCAAATGTCAATATATCAATTCATCTTCTTGTGGTTGTTCAGCAACCAAACCAATTTTCACTTCCTCGAGAATTGTCAATGGTCATACAACAAATGCTCATTCATGGCCATGGACTGTTGCTCTCTATCTTCATAATTCTATACTTTGTCATGGTTTTCTTGTTACTGATGAACATGTCATAACTGCTGCACATTGTATTCCAACATCGTCTCCTTTATCTTTGCAAGTTTACATCGGTATGCATTTACGTTCATCTCTTGATCATATTCAAATACGTAATGTTTCTCAAATACGAAAACATCCTGACTTTATTCGAACTACTCTTTTAAATGATATAGCAATATTAAAACTAACAAGTAAAATCATTCCAACGAACACTGTTGGTCGATGTTGTTTACCAACAGCTGCATTTTTACCCACGATCGGTGAATCTGCAGTCGTTGTTGGTTGGGGTAGAACACGTACAGATGATAATAACAGTATATCAGACAGTTTACAACAAACTATCGTTCAAATTCAACAATGTCCAACAAATGAAAACTCAAATACACAATTCTGTGCTGCTTATAAAGATCATGATGCTTGTCAAGGCGATAGCGGTGGTCCATTGATGACCAATGTGAACAATCGATGGACATGTACTGGTATTATTAGTTACGGTTTAAGTTGTGGCAATGGAGGTTTCTATACTCGAGTAGCACACTATCGAACATTCATTGACAACGCTATCAATTCAATGTAATCGTATATCATTAGACGAAAAATGTACTTTAACAATTTTTATTGCATATGGTTTTCTTTAATGATTGAGAGAAAGACATGATTTCTTTTATGAAGGATGATGCATAATATAGATAGAAATGGAAATGGCATTCATTAGTAACTTCTTTTTCTTGTTTTAATGTGTAATTAAGAAAAAACATCATATTTATAGAAGATGAATTTTATTCTGTATACATTCATTCGTTTTTTTTCCCTTCACTAAAAATGACTTTAAGTTTACGAGACCGTGCTAAAGCAGCAACATCAGCTTTATCAATTACCCTTAAAGCTTGTACTATAATCATTGTTGTTGGAACAGCTCTATTCATCATTGCTCTGGGTATTGCACTTGGAGTAGGCTTTGGAGTTGGCGGTAGAACACGCGTTACACATCCAGTTACACTTGCACCGCCGATATTTACTTGTGATCAGTCAGCAGCTTGTGGTTGTGCAACAACTCAACCCGTATTTTCATCGCGTATTCTCAATGGTCAAACAGCTGCTTTCAATAGTTGGCCATGGATAGTTTACTTAACAAATCCGTTGTCGCCCCGAACATTTTGTACGGGTTTTATTATTAGTGAACGATTCGTACTCACATCAACGCTATGTGTTGCTCAATATGGATTTAATGTAACGGTTACTGTCGGCGCTACAAATTTTCAATCACTTTGGGGTGGAATTAATGTCACAAATTCAACATCTATAACAAATCTAGCGAATGGTATTTCGATTGTTACTCTCATGACAAATTTAACATATAATTCAATAGTTAAACCTTGTTGTTTAACAACCAGTCTCTCGCAACCAGCGATAGGGACGCATGGTGTTATCGCTGGGTGGGGAGAAACATCAGCAAATGCAATAGGCACTCCGGCTATGAATCTACAGCAAGCTGTCGTGCAAGTAGTCAGTCCAAATCAATGCGGTACAGGCTCAACCTTAGGTGCAAATGATACGATGCTATGTGCAAGTTTTAATAGCGTTGCTGCGTGTCCAATCGATGCTGGTGGACCATTAATGGTTAATATGAATAATCGTTGGACATGTGTTGGTGTTATTACCAAACAAACATCATGTCAAAATCAGATTAGTTTCGCTCGTATCGCTCCATTTGTTAGCATGATCAATAATATTACTGGTATATACAATTTTCCTTGGCAACTGGCGGTTTAATATTCTTTTTTATTGACTCGTAAGAAATCGTTAGACAATTATTATTCATAATATTCTCACGCTTTTTTTTCTCGTCCTACCTAATAAAATATTCTTTTACAAAAGCCCCTTTAGCTAACTAAGATAAAACAAAACACGAGAGAGAAAAAAAGCCATCCGGCGTATTAGGGAAGTGACGACCTCATTCGATTCGATTCGCTTCCATATTTTACCTTCGATATACATATATACATTTCACTTTAAATATTTATCACCTTGTGATTGATAAAACAAATCATTTCAAATGTATACTTTTGTTATATTCTTAATCCTTGTTTCGCATGTTCTCAAAATCCAATGCCAACAAGGCATATCATGCGCGTTAGTCATTGAATTTTTCAGGTGATCGGTTGTTCTGTTATCTCTATGGTTATTATTTTCAGGACAAATTGTTCGATTAATGACGAACAATGTTGGCAGCAAGCATTGATCTATCGTTCAGCGGAGTTAGTCGATCGACTTTTTCAATTCAGTAGTCTTTCTGTTTATCTCAATTCATTTCAATCTTTTCATCCAAATTCATCTAACGTTAGTGTTTCATTTCAATAAAAGATCTTACATCTATCTATCTCTCTCTTTAGTGGACTAATACAATCGATATTCTCAATCAATCATTAACTGATCATCTCATTAATGAATCTCAAAGTGCTCAATTAAATACTAGTCTATTCGAAGACACACGAGATCATCTATTACAACTTGTATGTCAAATGATTCTCTATATTCGATAACATCTCTTTTTTTTCTTCTTCTTCTTCTATTCAGTGTAACAATCTAAGTAATAGTTCGGTTAAAATTTCCGTCAGACAACTTCCACCTCTATCCTGTCCTCAATTTACTTGTTCATCAGATCGACTGAATTATATGGTGCTATTCATTGTAACTGCAAGTCTATGTGGTTTAGTTTTCATTATATGTCTCGTTCAAACAATAAAAACACATCGACAATCGACGTCGTCTTTTCAACATACAATCCTTCAACATTCTCTTTCAACTACAAATACCAGTGTTAATTCCTAGAGAGAAAAACTAATAAAAAAAAAGAACTATCAGGAATATTCTGTTATGTTGTCTTTCATCTCTTCTAGATAATTATTAGTCGATGCATTATTCCTACTGTCTTTTGTTGTTCGTCGTTTCATTTGTTAATTGTGAACGAGATTTATTTGTTGGCACATGCAGGTAGAGAAAACAAAATCAAACTTTGATAAGTACAGTCGACCTTGAAGAGAAAAAAATTTCCTTCCTATAAGACATAGTTTTTTTTTCCTCGTTTCAAACATGCGAGAATTTAATGTAACTAAGCATGAAACCGTTAAAACTCTCTGTCGATTTTTTCTTCTTCTTCGTTGTTATTTAGTCGAAAGTGTAGTTCTCGAATGGGCACAGTTGATTGCTGGAAACGAACGACAAACAGCTTTGCTTATGGTCTTTCGACAGCACTCGTCGATTATTGTCAATTAATTCAACATCTAGATTCAAATCAATGGCTAAATACAACGAAAACAATTCTCTTTCAACAAATCGACAAATACAATATCAATCCAAAAGTTCGACAATTGAAAAAATCTGACATTCAAGATCTTTCTCTCTTACTTATTCATCAGGTTTATACAACACCCTCAATTCTTCTTCTTCTTCTTCGATTTTAATTCACTTCTTCTTCTAGTGCTTCCAATCATTTGCGCCATTGTCATCTCAACCTTCGTGTCCTTCATGTACAATCAAGCAAACACAGTCAATCAACAAATGGCGATATCTAAGTATCACTTTTCTCTCGATTTCTTTCACACTTTTTCTTGTCATTCTATTTCTCTTCTTCATTCATAATCGTCGTACACGATTATCTTATCATGTTGTGAATTGAATTCTTTGGTCTGGTATTTTTTTTCTAGATCAAAAAACGAACAAACCATTATGATTCCATTTTCTTCGCAACAGGCATTAATTTTCTACGAAACAATCAAAGGTATGGACGTGGTTGTTTTTATTATTTTCTTTGACGAAATCAAGAGAAAAAAAAATAGATAGATAATAATAGTAGCAGTACGTAAGCGTACAAAAACGAAAAACAAAGCAAAAAAAAGACAGACTTTGGAAATTTAAAGACGAGACAATAGATATTCTATACAGATTTTTATTCACATTGAAAATTTGGCACGATGGCATCTTCTGTATTGTTGACCGTTGTTGTTGTTGACGTTGTTTCGGTACTGTTATGATTGCTAGTTGAATTGGAATAGGAATCGTCATAGATTGTTGAATGTAGATCTCGATCAGTATGAAACCAAACATGCCCGAGAATATCCTGAGGTAGAAGACGTTCATCAGGTTTGATTCGAATTAACGAACGAAGCAATGAACGAGCTTTGATAGAAATTGTTCGAGGTATATCCGGACGGCAACGACCGATTTTAATGAACAAACCGACTAAAGTTCGATCACAAAATGGATATCGGCCGAATAGCATCGTATATAAAATAATTCCTGAAAAATTCAAATAAATAGAAAATACTTTTTTCCATTCTCTTTCAATTTTGTTTACCCAAACTCCATGAATCAGCTAGTTTGCCTGAATACATTTGTCGATTGAGAACTATCTCGGGACATGCATACACCGGACAGGAAAAACGTGAAGAGACTAAATCATCGTTGGATGTCGATGATGAAAGCATAATTGCTTCATCGAGTCCTGTGAGAAGTAATTGTGAATGTGTACTATTGTTATGATGAAAGATAATCTTGCGTAATTTCAAGTCACGTACGATTAAACCAACACGATGACACATTTGTAGAGCTCGAACAATCTGAGAAAATAATTGTCGACATTCGTTTTCATTGAGACGATGTTTATCTGTGATGTATGTGTGTAAATTATTCGAATAATTTCGATAGAAAACAAAACCGGTCTTATCATGAGTGAGAACATCATGAAAAAAATGGAGATGATTTCGAGCTGCAATTTCTTCGATTGTCATAGAATTTATCAATTGTTTGTTGACGTTCGATGCTAATAGAAGTGATGCAAGACGTTGATAGGGTTCGAGACGTTGACGAAGATTTTCGATGGGATATTCTTTGTAGAGAAAAGCGTCACCTGTATGAATGTGTCGTGCACATTTGAAATCGTCAAGTTTCGTTTCACTTAATTCATAATCACCGATTAAACGAAGAGCTGGAGGAAGAGAGGAGGAGGATGTCGTCGATGCTAATGTAGCAAATGGATTGACTAAAACAACGGTATCAGGTGTTAGAGGACCAGAGGAATCAATCGATGGCGTGGAAGGATTGGAAGATAATGATCGAAGAAATTGAAGATCATGACGTTTTATCGATGTTGAAGATTGATGATGCGAATTTTGAGAAGACATTTAAGAAATGTAAATAAATTAGACGTTGAAGGAGAATTTTTTTAAAGTTGTTCGACAATATCTGACGTGAATATCAATGTAGAAAAGTTACTAGAAAGAAAGAAATTTGTTAGCATACTTAGACGATTGTACGACTGTGTATATGTATTTATGTATGTGTGTGTGTAGTAAAAGAAGAAGAAAGAACAAGAGAAATGAGAAGGTGTTGTTGCGAAATCAAGCTATCATTGCGCAAGTCATAACTAAACTCAACCGCTGGTTGCTCAATCGTTGGCTAGAATTAGAGAATAAATCTTACGCAATGGTCATTTCATAAACTAGTGACATTCTCGAACACTTTTCCCTTTAGTGTGAATCATCATTGATAATTCAGCAGCAATCAAAAAAAAAGACAATGAAACTCATATGTGTGTGTTCACTTTTTTTTTGCTCCTCGGTAGTCGACATACATATATACGAATGTATCTGTTCGTGACCTTCCGTTCATATGCAAAAGGCGACGAGGAGGACGTTCTTTTTCTTTCTCTCTCTCTCTCTTTCTCTCCCTCGTTCAATGTCTGATGCCAATCAAACATTTGTATTGAATATGTACATTGGCGAGTACAGTTAAGAGAACTTACTCGTCTGTGTATGTATATATGTATCACACTCTATCTAGACTAGACACGCTCATGTTAATGAGAAAAAAAGAAGAAAAAAAAACGATGAAGAAGGACGAGGGCAAGAGGGCATAAGACAAACACACGCACACACATAAGCAGAGAAAACATTAGATGATTACTCCTACCCATTATTAATGATATGTGTATTTACAAAATAACCAGTAGCCAAAAGTCCAGTGAATAAATTTGATTGTTGAGAAACGTTTATAAGACCATATGAATATTTATTAGCCATGCTCAGTAATCAACACACTGCACTAATATATATTCAAATTGACGTAATTTAAAATCTTACGAAATAACGAATGATTCGGGATTTTCTATCTCAATATTGTTTGCAAGTCTTTTTTTCTTCTTCTTTTTTCAAATAACGTGTAATCTACGCGTGTATAATGTCGAAAGAGAAAAAGAATCGATGAATTTATATAACGTAATGACGTCGTTCGAAACAGAAAGAAGAAAGGAAAAAAGCCACCAGTACAAAACACCAACATTAACTTGACACGCAATACTTTCGTCATCCTTTTTTTTGCTCTTTCTCCACACTAATATTACCGTCCATTCCTTCGCTCTTCTCCTTTTCTTTCGCGAATCCACGAGAATTGCAACAGTGATGACGACACGAAACATTATCATCATCATCATTCTATCCTAATAGTAATTTCAGACAAAAACACACAAGGGCACATGCACCTCAACATACAGAACGAATAAAGAAGAAAAACAAAAAGAGTCATCCTGACGTAAACATATTTTCTTCTTCTATTTTGATTTACCTGGTACAGTGTACTCTGAGTCATATTCGTACTGTTCTCATCGGACATTAAATGTAATTTCATCATTGTTCTAGGTTGGGACGTACGTCATCTCGAACATGATGTCATCTATTGGGATATTGTTGTTGTAACAACATTAGATATCGTACAAAAAGACGCTTATGATGCTCTCATACAACAACGTTCAACAATTAATCGTATTCCACTTGGTGTTGACTATATTGTTATAACTGATCCGGGCAAGATTGGTAAGAATTGATTCTTATGTCATCTTAGAACGTGATTAGACTTCTTTCGAAGAAGACACTCACTCATTCACTCACATACATGAACATGTTAAGTAACACGGCATAGAATGATGATATAATAAAGACATATACATACACATACGCTTCGATCATTTTCAATGGATTTGAAAGAAACAAATTCATCTTCTTCCTCTTCTTCTTCTTCTTTACATAATCAATATGAAGGAAAATGTTGTAACAACATATTGAGTGACTATACAAGATCGATTATTAGCATTTGACTAGTGATAATTCCAGATAGTAGGACGACATTTTTATGTAATTCTTCGTATACAATAGAGAGCAAATTTGAGCGATCTATCTCACTCAATTCTGATTACATCATTTTGAAAGAACTATAATCATATTACGAAATAGAATAAATGTATAAAAAAAAAGAGAGAGAAGAAGTCAAATAGTTCCTTTTGCTAAATGAATGCACAGACAAGGTTTACGTAACGATGCACTGAGAGATTATGCAAAAAATGTCGTCAAGGACAAGGTCATTGATTCATCGAGATTAAAATTTTTCATTTGCTCTTTTCGAGGTAATGGCGGAAGTACGATGCATGCAATGCATGTACTCCAAGAGAAATACGGTTGGGAAACACTTCGACAAAAACGAATTCTATTAATTCACGCAGGCGGTTATTCACAGCGTACGCCAACAGCAAGTTGTCTGGGCAAAATTGCCACGAGTATACCGAAAGGTTGGCCAACTTATGATCTATTCGATATTAAATTAGCTTTGTATTCATTATTTCCTGCGCGTATGCCAAATGGTGGTGTTTTTCTTTGCTCATCGGATACAATTGAATTCTTCGATGAATCGAATACACAACTCGATTGGACATTGAGCGATGATTTTGTTGCGTTTGCACATCAGTCATCGTTACAAATTGGTACGCAACATGGTGTTTATGTTCTTGATCCGACCGATAAACGTAAATGTTTATGCGTTTTACAAAAGCCAACTATTGAACAAATGAAATCTCATAAGGCGATTTGGTGTCATGGCGAAGAAGAATTCGTTTATACCGATAGTTTATATTATTTTAACATGGATGTTGCTCAACGTTTAGCTCAAATCTATCGTAAACAAGCTCCAATCTATTGTGAAATCGATTGTTACGGTGATTTTATGAGTCCGTTAGGTATCTGTCCATTACCTCGACCTTCATCGTCATCGATCAACGACGATCCTCAACGCTTAAAAATCCGACAAAAAGTCTACGATTCATTACTTGGTTGTCATTTACAAGTCGTTATTCTTCATAAATCCTCATTTAATCACACAGGTACAAACGAAGAATATCTCGATATTTGCTGTGGCCTTGGTCAGACAGGTCAAGAGATTTTTCAAGAATTAAAATTAGAAAAACATGTAGCATGTCGAGTATTCGATGAAAGTCGACATGATACCATCGATTTTTGGCACGGAATTCTTCCTGCTTTACCTCATGGCGACACGCTGCATCATCAACCGTCGGCGCCCGATGTTCACGGTTGTGTTATTCATAGTTTTATTCATCCGAAATGTCGAACATCAAAACGATCGTTACTCGAATATTGTTCAATTGGCATACCGATTGAAATCGGTGATAATTCGATATTGAGCAATATCACACTGTTAACATATTCGAATGTTCTTCAATTACCTGCCAATTTAATCGTTCAAACAATTCCGCTGACCAATGAACGATTTGCAACATTTGCATTCGGTTTCTACGATAATATGAAAGCGAATCATTCGTCTGAACATCCGATCACATATTTCGGACAAACATTAGGCAATCTAGCGAAGAAACTTCACTGTCAACTCAATGATCTTTTTACGAATGAGAAAAATCAATCACTTTGGACATTAAAAATCTTTCCAATAACATCGAATGCGAATGAATCTTTCGAAAAAACACTTCAATTAATCGTATCGAATGAGCATCTCTCAACAAAATATGAATACATATCAATCGAAGAAATTCTCAAACATCGTGATATAACATTAACCATTCAATATCGTTCGAATATAATCAATTGTACATAATAAAAAAAAATTAGCTTTTTCTGGGTTCGCTTTTTCAATAGATATAATCAATAAAACAGATTACGAATTCTTCTTTATAGAATATCGTGTTTTGGTTTTTTTTATTATTTTCTGTTTTGACTCTTGCTCTGTCTGCTTTCTTTTTTTCTTTCTCATCACGAAAAACAAACGAAAAAGAAAAAGAAATTATATTCAACAAGAGAAGAAACGTTGTTTAATCGTAGTCACCTAAAACGAGAATTCAAAGAAAAAATATTAAAAAACAACGAATAATTTACTGTAATCAATGGGTTCAGCGTCTTCATCGACGTTTAAATTCTGTAAATCGACTTTGTATCGAAGGATACCTCCGACACCGCCGAAACCTCGAACGAATTGTGAACCTTCTTGACTTTTATCAGTAACGATTTCCAGTGTCGAACCTAGACGAAAGACAAAACATAGATGAGCAAACAAACCGATCCGTTTCTCTTTTACCAAAATTCTTATAATTATTTGCAAACCATTCGAGTAACGGCATTTCTTCGACATGTTCGTATTCGACTCCGGATTCTTTATCTTGAAAATGTGATTTTTCTTTTTCTTGATCGGATCGTAAGTGTAAAACTTTGGTTTCTTGTGTTTGAGGATTACGTAGAACATAACGCATAACATCGAAATTCTCCCAGACAATCAACGTTTCGACAGCGCCCATTTCCAGAGCTTTCAATGTTTCTTCAACGCCGAAACAATATTGACCTGAATCTCTCGAAACTTCGTCGAAATATCGACCGATAAGTTTTTTCTCTTGAATAAATTTCACATCGCCGAGTGTTTCAGCGGACAATTCAATGGCCTGATTGAAACCATTCTCACCGCCATAGGACACGTCGACTCGTTTGAGAACTTTAACCTGTAGACGAGGATCGAACATATCCGATTGATGAAGTTCAGTTTTGAAATCAGCTAGACCAGCAAGAATAATCCCTGTGACATTGACTTTATCATCGGTGATGAAACATTGAACAGCTGTTTCAGCAACTTTACGAACGAAATTGTGACGTTTCTCCATACGAAGACGAGCGAAACGAAGAGCACTTTGACCTCCTCGACCGTGTTTCTTCGGTAGATCGACGGTGAATTTCGTGATGACTTCACGAGCATTGCCTTGTAGCGTTCCGAATAATGCACCATTACCATCCATAACAATAAAACCAAACCGAGAATCATCAGCTAACAACGCTTGCAATGCTTCGGTATGAAATTTATTGTCACAAAGATAGAGCGAAGTATTAATGGGTTTGAATGGTTCGAAGTCGATGTTCACTTTCTTTTCTTTACCATCTTCTGTCACTATTGTCCCACAGTAGATAACAAGACCGTTGTTTGGTACTTTGTTGTAAAGTTTAAGTCGAGCTTGGACAGAAGTGATTGCTGATAGAACTGATAGACGATTGACACGTGATTTAATATTCGATGCTGTTCCGTATTCATCTGCGAGCATTTTAGCAATACGTGGCACTTGATCACGAGGTGGAATGATCAATGAAATCATGCTTGTGCCGTTGCCTCTTGCTGCTTCTAGACTTTTAATCAGCTTTTTTATTTTCCACATTTCGACATTTTTGTCTGATGATTCCGACGTTTGTTCAGCCATTCGGTTGGGATGTTATCAACACCGGGTTCTAAACAAAATTCTACTCAATAAAACAATGTACTTTCGAAATTTCAAATGAAGAAAAAACAACAGATAATTGCAACATCAATTGAGCCTCATCGAAAGATGAATAAACCTGACGAACGAATCTTATGACAAAGCTAGTGGCGCACGATTATCAATCGATGATTAAAATACCAGTATTAAAGTAGTCGAAAAAGAATTTTCGAAAATTTTCGTTGATGAACAAATTATTTCTTGATTTTCAAAACAGAGACTTTTTTCGAGTCGAATCGATTTTTTCAATTGAAATTTTCATTAAAATCCTCGAAAATTAATCAACAGATGGTGTTGCTAGACGGGTGTCGTTTTATTTCAAGAACGAAAAAAAANATTAACTAGACCAGCCGACAAATGTACCATCATCAGCACGTTGAACTTTTCGTACTTCGACAACAGCTTGTTGAGGAATACCACCGTAAATATGTGGAAAAAGTTCTTGCATATCAGTTGCTTCTTCCCATTTTATTGGCGAGCCTAATTCTTCGACTTTATTTGTATCGAGAACTAATAAAACGAAATCTTGAGGATCATCTCGATAGAAACGGTTGGCTATTTTAATCATTAATTCATCACCACGTGTACAATGAATAAATCCTTCTTGTTCGTATGGAATAGGAAAATAAAGTTGATCCTTCGGCCATGAAGACCAACGTTCGGCCGGTGCAAGATGATAGATAAGATTCATATTTGCCACGTATACGACTTATTCGTTTCTGTATGATATCGAAATAAAGAATAGAAACACGAAATAAAAAAAAAACAAAACGTGGATTCGACTTATCGAACCAATGATTTATTGTTATTGTTATCTTTCATTTTATTTGATTTAATCCCATTTCCCGAAGGAAACGGGTGTGGACCGAACTCGACGGCACTGCAGTGTCGAGACGATCCGTGGCACAGGTCCGAGTGAACCCGGGTGATCCTGGCCCATGTCCAAAAATCCGCTTGAAAG
>JGI26530J50255_1001569_pt1 | contig 15105 bp, 7 predicted proteins | sample ThiBiot_500_plan_2_FD_50255 | JGI IMG/M metagenome (IMG submission 50255) | reverse complement strand
CCATTGATTGTAGATAACGGGTATAGTGAATTGCAATGTGCAATTATCTTCGAAAAGTGTTGAAAAACCATTAAGACCGAAACATGCACCGGAACATTCATCAAGGTGATTGTAATTTGTAGTTGCATTTGGATTTGACCAGCGACATCGAAGAATATCGGTACCATCATTATCTGCCATCTAAATATTGAAATTCAAACTTTGCGCGAATTTAGCGACAAAAAGGATCGGTGATATACTTGTACAATGTGGACCAATTGTTGTCCAACAGGTTTGAATAGGACAGGAAGGGTATTTGTTACCGGACTGGTATTTATAAATCCATCAGGTCTTCGAGCTAGATTAAGTCTATTAACTACAGCCCAACCTTTATCTGCTGCAGGATATAGATTATTACTAAACCAATTACCACTAGTAAAGTGAATTGTAATTGATGTTGTCAGTGGTAATGTCAGTTTAATATAGCGTTCTCCAGACCAAGATTGAATCAATGCGTTTTGATCACAATCTGTAGTTATCATATTTGCTGTTATTACTGCTGTAATAGTTGAGCTTGAACAGTTTGCACCACATGCAATGCTACTTGCAGCAGGAATTAGTTTTTTTATAACAACATCGTTTTCAGTACAGAGGTAACCTGAAAAACTAATCCATAAACGGTTCCAAAAATATCGTTGATATAACAGAATCTCAACAGTAGAACCACTTGGATTATTGTTTATAGGACGCCTTCAAAGATACATAATTCTTGTTCAATGAAGTACAGATACTCGGTTGACTTACCATGAAATAATTCCTCCGCGAAAATGTGCTCCATTTGTTTCACTAATAACGAGCATTAAAATACAGAATATTATTTTATTCCACCACATCATTCTATTCATTTGAAAATATGAAATGTAAGTCTTTAAATAAACAAAACTTTTTCTTTTATATACCACTCAGGTTTTAATGAAAGAACCTATTTTGCATATCGATACTTCACTAACAGCGAAATTAAAAATTTAAATGGTATGTATGTAAATTTATGATTTAACTGAATGTAAACAACTCGAATATTTTTTTAATGCAACGACGGAGACGTTAATGTTTTTTTTTGCATAAGTACTATGCATTTATTTTTTATTATTAGTTTTCAACAAAAACGTATCATTAATATTATCTTCCTCCCAAGATTGAACAACTGTTCGACAACGAATACATTCGATTTCATTATTCTCATTTCGTTTGAAATCATTATGACAATTCGAACATAATAATTTATGTCCACACGGATAATACCGACATTGTCGTGCTTGTGTTTCACAAATCATACAAAATTTTTGTTCAAATTTTTGTTGAATCTCTTCTAATTTTTCTACAACTTTATTTGCTTTCGGCCGTTGGTCACTTTTCTTTGTCAGACATGTTTCAATCAACGATTCATATTCTCGATTATCTGCACTGAATTGACCGATATTTCTGAATAAATCTTTGAAATTAATCTCGGATTTACTAAAATGTGGCCGTTGATATTCTAATTTCGGAATTAATTCAAACAGTACGATGCCAAATGCAAATACATCGACAGCCATTCCATCATAGATAAACTCCGAATTTTGTCTTGCAATCATAAATTCCGGCGGCAATGGACATGTGCCAACAATCGTACTGTTCAATGCCGATTGTTTACATGTACCGAAATCGGCAATAAAACATTGATTATTTTCATCCATGAGAATATTTTTCGTTTTTATATCTCGATGAACAATTTCATACGAATGTAATTTCGAAATGGCATTGGCAATGTCTAAACTTATTTTGAGAACGTCAGTTCGTTTAATTGTTTGAATATTTGTTTGTAAATAATCGAACAATGATTGCCGATATCGATGCATGAATATCCAAAGATCGGTTTCATCTTTGGGATTGATGTATAGAAACAAAAGTGGAGCTACATTCGGAATAGATAATTTCGTTATTTTTCGATGGTAATACGCTTCGAGATATTGCAAATTCGGCTCGTCATTATACNNTTGTTTGAGTTTTTTAATAACTAAATTCTTATNTTGANTCCATTGAGCTGGATGAATAACAAAAAACGAGCCTTGTCCTAAAGTAATCGATGTATCGACTATTGGCAAATGTTGTTGGAATTGTCTCAAGTATTTCAATGCTAAGAAATGACATTGAAGTCGAGCAAATTGTCCGATGAACGTCTTGGTTGTTTTATAGGCAAGTTCTCTTGCTGAAAGATTGTTAATTGCAAAATAGTAATTCTCTTGAATATTTTGAAAGAAACGATTTCGTCGATTCTGAATCCAATCTTTAAGATTTCGTTTGAATAAATTCTCTTGTTTTTCGATCGTTCTTCGCATTCGAAGTAAATAACTCTCAGCAAATTCACGTCGTTTATCGGGATTAATTAAATCTTCATGAGCATCTAAGATTTCGAGATATTCATCGTAGTCTTCTTTCGTTCGAAAATCTTCTAGACTNGCTTTATTAAAATATTCGACNTCGAGTTTCGTTCGAATNGCTCGAAATAATCTCGAGATCGTTCTCGGCATCATCATTAAATTCAACAGAAAATGTTCGAGCCACGTTCGTTGTTCGAGTTCACTGGCCGAAATATCGATGAGAACCTGCCGTTGAGCAGCTAAAAGTAAATCATTGTTGTCTAAATTAATCGAAATCTCGCGATTGATGGATATGCGAAGCGAGAGTTTCGTTTCGTTGATGATTTCATTGACGGCAACTCGAATGATTTCTTCGTGTACGGCGATTTCAATGAACTGTTGAATGTTGTTTTTAGTGATTTGAGAGAGTTTCTCTTCGAGAGGATCGTTCGAACGATTGTGTTTCGCAGCTCGATCGCAAATGTCCGGCGTTGATTGATCGAAATACCGTTGAATATTGGCGTAGACAACGTCGATTCGTGCGTCCATGGTCTTCTCGAATTCATTGAAGAATCGAGTTCCCCATTGTCGAGCGTCGTTCGAGATTTTCTTCCATTGATTCGCGTCTCGACGACTTGTCGTAAGAAAAAAGAGAAAAAATCGATCGATCGAATCGAGAATTTTCGTCACCAAACCGTACGGCTGCTCGAGATCGGTCTGAATCGCGTACTGAATCAGATGGTTGATCGACGATTGAGTCATGGATTTCGCACATTCGCGGAGGAAACTTCGCGGTTTCGGAAGACTGATNATGTCGAAATTTTCCGTGTCTTGACTTTGATGAACATAAGTCGATAGAAGGGGCGTTTTGAGCAGTAAATTCAAGCGTTTTTGTCGTTCGCCGGGCAGGATTTCTTCGAATTTTTCGGGAGTTTGTAATTGCCGTTGAGCACTGCTGATTCCTGCGCCATCGAAAATGGTCGGAACATCTTGTTGAGTGTTGAGAAAAAATATCGANGAACGATCGATATCGGGCAACGTCGATTTCAGTGCGAGGAAACACTCTTTTGTCGCGTCAGTAATCGAAGAATTTTGATACATAAAAACTAGAAGTGGTCGAACGAGTTTAACCAGATCGGAAAGATTGTCTTTGGTGACTTGTTTGTCATAGAAAAGAAAGCCTGGCGTATCGTAAACGTCGATGCCGAGTTCGAGAACGGGCGATGGGATTTGTATTTCAACAAAACAACGTGCCCATTCGGTGAATTCTTCTTCGGAGAGATCAGTGGGCCGTTCGAGATGAACACGAATTTCTTTCTGAATACCAGGCCAATCGGGTTTGACGGATTCAGAGAAAAATAACGAAAGATTTAAATTAACAATCGTTGTCTCTTGATCGGCTATGCATGGATAAACAACTAGACGAGCTTTGTCAGCAGGAGCAAAGGTTAATCGAACGATACGAGCTGTGACAGGACCTGTGGAAACGGGAGAATAGGATTGATATCGAGAAAATCATGTAGAAACGATGTTTTGCCGGTATTATTCGGTCCGCAAACGGCTAGTTGAATTTTTTCGGATTGATTTAATTTGTTTAGATCGAAAATGAAAGTATTTAAATTCAATGGTTCATCGAAATTGACTTTGGGAAGTGTTTGTAATTCTTTGAATAGATCGGATTGATAATTTTGAAATTCATTTGCTAACATTCGTATGCGATGTTTAATCAAACGATTTTGTTGAACAATCTGTCGAAGTTTCTCGCTCATATTTCACAAATATCTAAAACAGATAACAAAAAAACGCACAAGTTCGATTATAAATCTTGACGAATATCTTTTATTTGTTGAAGAATCGAAACTATTTTCGGACGTGAACGTAAATCGGAACTTAAACATTGAAGAAACAATGTTTTATATTTGCCAAGATCAACTAAATCTGGGTCAGTTACATCATCATAATTAAATTCAGCAATCTTATCATAGAGATATTCTGCTATTTGACCAAACGCATGGATATCTCCATTGACTGTCGATATTTGCTCGCGTTGCCAATGAAAATTCGATAGATAACATTGATTATTCGTATCTAAGAAAATATTTTCGATTTTTATCGGTTCATGTTGAATCTCATAGAGATGCAAATAGCCCAATGTATTGGCAAGATCATAACTAATTTCGAATAGATTTTGAACGGTTAATTTCACGTCTTTTAATCGTTGATCGAATTTTGGAAAATACAAATACAATTCGTTCGTTTTCTCATCGACAGACAAACTTAATAACGGTAGAATATTCGGAATTTTTAATTGACACAATCGAAGATGATAATGTCCTTCTAAATAATCCGATGTTTTCTTGACGAAATATTCATTTTCAAGAGTAAAAACGTTTCTTTCAATTTCGCTCAATGGTTTCTCGAGAACGGGCGGTTGACCGTTGAATTTGGCGAGATTAAGTGCAGCATTGATTCGACATTGAATTCGAGCAAAATCTGTTTCATATTTTTTGATTAGATTATGTAATTGTTCACGTTCTTGAATCGATCTCTCGGCTAGATTATGAAATTGATTGATTTTTTTTAGAAAAGCATTTTTTTCTGCAACATAACAAGCATCGATTATTTCATTGATGTAAACTTTTTGATTGTCTAACCAAGTCGAAAGTTCATCGAGCCGTTGTTGAGCAAAGTCGAATGCGTTTAAATCTTCTCTCAATGAACTTTTTCGAGCAAATAATTGCTGATAATTGGATAGGCCTTGTGATTTCTTATCTTTCGATTCAATTAAAACATCGGTNATCAACAGAATTTGTGCGAGAACAGTTTCTCGTGCGAATGTTTGCTGAATTAATTTCTTATCGAAGATTTTATTCGGATAATCGAGTAACCAATTGGAATTTCGTTGAGCAGCAAGAAGAAATTCATTTCGTTCGGCGATATTCCATCGACATTGACTGGCGAATTGATTGAAATANTCAATATTCGTAAATTTGATTTTAATCTTATTGATTTCAACTTGAAAAATTTCTTGTTGAATCGTTGTTTTAATATAATTTTCAATGAGATGAGTCGTTTGATATTTCGATGCTCGTCGAGCGATATCATCGGACTTTTTTTCCAATCGATAGAAGATCTGACTGTGCAATTGAACGAGTAGATCTTCGGTTATCGTTCGAAATTGTTGATAGTAATTCTCTGTCCATTGTTTAGCTTCATTGAGAATGGTTTGAAATTGTTGTTTAGTTCGATGAGTTGACGTTGAAATAAGATCAAAAAAAGCGTCGATCATCGGCAAAACCAATCGACTGACTTCAGTAGCTAATTTCAGATCGGAATTAGCCGTATATTCAATCAAACGATTGATCGTTGTTTGATTTAATCGAGCTCCGAACTCATCGTGCTCCGAATGAACACTGATAATATCGAAAAACGGACAATGAGCGATTGATTTCGGTAGATCAGTCGACGATTGACTGATGAATTGAGGAACGTTGAGTANTAGTTGATAGCGTTTTTCTCGTTCGCGAAAGATAACTTCAGGAATTTGTTCGTCATCGATGCCGAGCTGATTCGGATCGGCATCGTCGACAATTCGATCGATATCTGCTTTGGTATTCAGAAAAAACATGCTGATCTTCTTCAACTGTCCTATGGCGTCTTTCATAGCGAGAAAACAATCTTTTGTATCTTGAGGAACAGCTGCATCGTCGTACAAGAAGACCATTGTCGGTTGAATAGATTCAACAAGTTGACAAAGATTTGTTTTGAGAATCGGAGCATCGGAAAACAATAGACCCGGTGTATCGTAAACATCGATGCCTAATTTGAGAAACGGAGACGGTATTTGTATTTGAACAAAACGAGTTGCCCAATGAGAAAAAGCCGTGGCATCTAATGAGTCCGGTCGATTGACGTAGGGTTTAACTTCAGTTTTCATTCCTTGCCAATCAGGTTGTTGTTTATCGAGAAAAAATCGACTGAGATCAATCTGTTTTTCGATTGTTCGATTGTTTAAATTCGGATAGACGATGAGAGCAGCGTGTTCAGCTTCGCTATAAGTCAAACGAACAATTCGTGCACTCACTGGTCCAACATCCGTCGGAAGAAAATTACTTGATTTCAAAAGAAAATGAAGAAATGACGTTTTGCCACATGAATTCGTTCCGACGAGAGCTAAATGAATTTTCGATTTTGTTACATGTTGATTTAAACATTCGATTTCAGTCGTATCGAATAACGTTCCACTGTATTCAACGATTGGATTGCTGACAATTTTTTGCTGTTCGAGAATTTGTATTAAATGACTTTTTAAATCAAGTAAATTCTTTGTTTGATCTTGAACAATCTGTCGAATTTGTTGATTATATTGAATAATACGAGCGATTTCCGAATAGTACGAATCATCCATTCAACGTCGTTTTTGTTTGTTATTGTTTTATTTTGAATTCTCTATCTANATGGTTTGATAAGACGACATTTATTTATTTATTTATCTTTGTTATCTTTTATTAGAAACAGAAAAAAAAAAATTAATTTTTTTAATCTCGAATTGAAATTGTTGAAACAGATGGTTGAACTTGTCGTTGTTGTCGATGTCGAGTGACATAATATCCAATATCAACAATGATCGGTGTGAATAGTTTCAAAATAACTGATAAACCACCGAATAAACCAATAATATTCCCGATAATATAAACTATATTAGCTCGTTCATTAANCGAATAACTACACGAAATCGGTTGACAAGCGTTGTAGTAATTCGTATAATTCACACCGGTTTCCCATTCATCGATCATTAATTGATCTACAAGTGATTGAACGGTTACATTCGGATCGGAATATGTCGAATTCAGTGGTGGTATGTCCATTATCCTGACATATCCATATAATGTATGTAAGATTTCAATACATTCAATATCATAAATGCATTCGAGAGTNGATTGTAGAAGTGCTTCTAACGGGTAACAACCAACTCGAAAGCCAGGCACAGGCCAACTATCGAAAAAAGCCGGTGCTGTACAAGAACTATTGATTGCACACGAACAATTGCCGTATGTTCGTGGAATACTAGTGACAGTCTCTTGATGTTTACTTTGATTTGATGAAGTAAAATACCAATTCGAAAGAATATACGAAAGAATTGAATTGCCTTGAGATATTTGNCGAACATAATCGAGCATACGAACGAATGTTCGAGGCGTTGTCAAACGAAATCGAAAGATCGATTCATTGGCATGAGTTTCGATTGTTTGACGTGTTTCAACACGAATACTTGTGAATGTCGTTGACATAAATTGAATNAACGCATCGGTTACTGTTTTATTCGCAAGTTCGCATAGAGAAAAAAGATATTGAAATTCCGGTAAAACAAATAAACGAAAATCATCATGAGGATAATATAAACTTGCTGTAGGCAGGCAAACTCTAGTCAACCAATAGGAACCATTTATAAATAGAATACTCGAGCAAAGTTGATGAAAATGTGGTTTTATTGAGATAAATTTTCGATAGGGTATGCTAATATGTCGACAAGGACAGTCGAGTGTTGATGCATATCGAACATTGGATTGTAAACGTTCGTAGGTTTCTTTCGATGGATTATCATGTGTAACATGTCGAGTTTGTCGTTCGATAGATGTTGAAATAATTAGAATAGTTACAGAAAGAATAAGAAGTAGAAGATAGAGACGAGTTGAAACGATNCCTCGATGACGACGGTGTACATCGATGGTTAATTCTTTGGTNAAGATATTCAATTCCGAAATATGAGAATGTAATNGTTTGAGTTTTNCAGTGAGACGAGATTTCATTGAAGGACGAACCGTTGGATTCAGTTGATCAATTGACTTTGGTTTCAACCATTTTCGAATTTGTTTAACAACGATTGGAACAATAATTCTCAAGCCAACTATAAGTCCGCCAATTGAACCGATCATTTTCGTGAAAACGAAATAAGCATTTCGTCCCGTCCAAACTGGATACGAGCAAAATTTCGGTCGACATTGATTGTAATACTTTTCGTATTGAATAATTCGACCCCAATCATCGATCATTAACGAATCCATCAATGTTGAGAGAAGTGTTTTCGATGTGAAACGCGTTTGACTTTGATCGAGAATTGAAATATTAATCGATGCATTCGAATAGATTTCAGTTTGTACAGCATCGAGACAGGTTTGATTGAAATAACATTCTAATGACGATTGTAAAACCGATTGCATAGCAAAACAACCGATATACATATTCGGTAGATTGAATAGTCTGTCGAAGAAGGGTCGATTTCCATTTGAATACATATAAATGGGATTTGTACAGTTATCTTTTATCGAACATAAACAAAAATCACCCTCGCCATATCGTATCGGTACTCCGTGAAAAACGATGGGTTCACTTTTCTACAAAGAAACANATCGGCTGACAAAGAGAGAAATATTCATCACGTACTGCTTGACTTTCGTCAAATAATTGATTTGTATACAGATCAGCATTAGTTCGTACACTTGTTAGCATACTTTGCGTATGAAATCGAATGAGAGAGAACAATTGTTTGAAGTCCTTGATTGTATTCGATTGAAATTGATCGAGAGNATCATTCATTCGAATATGCAATTCCGTACTTGACATCGCATAATCAGTGACGAGTGCCGAATGTTCGAAGAGAAGATAGGAATTCGAATAAGTCGTTTGAGCCATTGAACAAAGCGTTTTAACTGTCGAAAAAAATGAGGCCCCCATGTGGTGAAAATCATCGTACTTATACTCATAATCGAAAATTTGACTGAAATCAGGAAAAGGTATGCCTGTTAACGAATGCATCCATTCGTCAGAAAGATAATCACTNGAACAAACCGGATGATATCGAGGTGTCAGCGAAAGAAATGAACCATAATTAATAATAATTCTTCGACATGGACATTGAACTTGTGTCGAATAATTTCGATAGAGTTGTTCAAATGTNTCAACAGATGGATTTTCAATAATAACATCATATTGTTTCATTGGCACACTGAGAAAGATAAGAAAAATAATAATTGATAACGTTAAAACAACGAGATAGATTCGCGTGGCAATAAATTCAGTTTTAACATCATATGGATCCTCACTTCGACGATTGATTTTATAGATATTAAATTGAATAACTCGATTATGTATGCGTTTCCATATCGATGTTTGCGTTGAAATCGTTGTTTGTGTACGATTAAATCNCTGTCGAATCCAATGAACAATCCGTGGTACACAAGCACGAAGAATAATCATAAATCCACCGCAAAGAGCAAGAACTGTAGCTAAAACAATCACGATGTTATTTTGTTCGGCAATTGAATAACTACATGAAATAGGTGCACATTGATTGTAATAAGCTGAAAATGAACTTTTTGTAGACCATTGTTCGATGAATAGTTCATTGACAAGTGTTTCAATGAGTGTATTCACAGGAAATTTAGTTCGATTTAAAGAAAGAATATGAATTGTATTCGGATTTTTAAAGTTANAGAATTCGAGAATTGTATTCAAACATTTTCTATGAAAAAAACATTCCAATGTCGATTGTAGAAGTGCATCAATAGCAAAACATCCGGCTTTGAAACCGGTGACATTTGCTACAAGTCCCAATGGTGTTAAAATTGAATGTTCAGTTTCATTTTCCGAATGATTGTAAAAGCCAGCTGGTACTCGACAACGTTCTTTCGAACAGGAACAAGATTTCGAACTCACCCATCCGTAATCTAGCTCTATACTGCCTAAGCCAATCTGTTGATCAGGATAAACGTAAACATAAAATAAATTATTCGTTTGAAGTGCCGGTTGTAATCGATTGGCAAAGGTTGTGTCTCGAATGAGATTGACAAGCCGTTGGACAGCATTCGTCGATGAAGTTCGTGCGAGTGAACTTTGTTCTTGACTTCGAATTTCAAATGATTGTACGGTGAAAACGTTGACACTCAAAAATCGACTCGAAAGAAAATCGTTTAGTGTATCATTGACAGTTTGTTGTGCCAGTGAACACAACGATGAAAGTACTTGAAAATGACCGGGTCCTAACGAACGAAAATCATTTTTATAATACGAACCAATTTTATCCGTAAGTAACATTCGAATCCATTGTTCCGAAACGAAAAAACTCGAGCAAATCGGATGATATTTAACTTGAATTGAAATAAATCCTTCGAACGGAATCGCCGTTTGACTGCATCGACACGTTAAACTTCTCGGGTAGTGTTCAATGAGCTTTTCGTAGGTTTTTTCATCCGGTTGTCGTACTGTAACCGTTTCACTGATATTCGACCACGTACTCGTCACAGCTAAACTCGTGACAATAACAATCACTAGAACANCATAGACTCGAGTCGAAATAATCGCCGATCGAAGATAGAATGTATCCGATCGGCAACGATCACTATCGAAAAAATTCAATGACGATAANTTAGTTTTTAGTTTTACAACCAAATTCATCGCTTTTGTCTTTCTCAACTAAATCAAGAATTTCAAAATAAAATCATTTACAGATTTTTATCTCTTCCGTCAGTCAACCAACGCAGATCCGTTGCGATAACGAAGCATGATTGTGCGTGAGAAAGAAAAAACAACATCGAATAGTGACGCATCTCATTGACTCACATTTTTTTTTGTGCAAAAGAATGTATATTAATCATTGCTAAGGGCGCATTTGCAGCAAGAGAAAGGTAAACTCAGTTTTTTTTTGCTCGTGTCATTTTTGAAGTTAAAGCAAACGTATCTATGAATCAAATATTGATTTGTTTGAATTTGGACACNAAATTCGAAGATTTTCTACGTGAAATTTATTCNGAATTTACGATTCAATCGATGACAATCGATAACTACACTTGCAATTCAATTGACGATCAGGAATATTTTATTTTCACAACGAATTCGACTTTGTCTCAAATAGAAAAACAACAACAACAACAAGTCAAAGCTATTTTCATTGTCGATGATCAACAAACAAATCCTTTGCAAATTGAGGATCAATTTCTTCACAAACATAATCATTGGACTTTTTACGATTATTTAAAAAATGAAAAACGAGATTTAACTCGGCAAACACATCATTTTTTCTGGTTACAACTCAGCCATCGAATTCTCGTGGATTTCGAAGGGAAAAATCAACGACAAACTGCATTGGACAACTACTTAAATGATTCATCATTGCGAACAACTATTCGAACAGCACTATCAACCAATGATACANATCAAATCTACGAACTACGATCTTTCCTCGGCGATTTAATCGAAGATATTCGATGTGAACATGAGAAAATAAGTGAATCGAAGTTTATTTTCTACAAACAAATGTTATTATCAAATGTCGAATTCGAAGAATTGAAAGCCAATCTCGGTCAATTAATTTGTATGCCGACATTTTTCATAGCTCATCGTCATCGTTCATCGATTCCCGTTTGTTTAACTCAATCATCTGATTATATTTCTGTTATTTTCGAAATCGAATGTAATTCTCATTGTACATTTGCTTTCGTCTCTTCGGACGAGATTCTCTTCGATTTCAATTCGACATTTCAATTGCAAACAATCGACGAGACGATTCATTCAATTCAATTACTTGCAGTTAATCACAATCAAACAATTCTCAATAAATACATCGATGATATTCATCGACAAACCGAAAATCTTAGTCTTTCGCTCATATTCAATCGATTATTAATCGACATGGGCAAATGGGAACAAGCTGAGATCTACGCTCGTGAATTACTTCGTCAATCGACTGAACATGATTTGCCATTGATCGAACATCTTCTTGGTCAAATCTTTCATTGGAAAGGTCAATGGAATGACGCACGAATCTACTACGATCGTGCGTACGAACGTTTGATCAACGTCGAACCTCAACGTATCAAAGAGTCGGCTGATATTCTCTCGAATATCGGCGAAATCTTGCATTTAGAAGGTAAATTCGATTCAGCTTATGATTACCATCAACAAGCATTGAAAATTCGAAACGAATACTATCCATCCGATCATGCTGTTATCGCCAATAGTCTCGAGAATATCGGTCTAGTTTTCTATCAAAAATTACAATACGATGATGCTCTCGATTATCTTCAACAATCGTTAGACATTCGAGAAATTTACTATCAATCATTTCATCCTGATATAGCAAATAATTTGAATAATATCAGTTGCATTTATATTGATCAAGGTAAATATGATGAAGCTCTTGTTTATCAAAAACGTGCATTCGATATGTACAATGAATATTGTCCCGATAGTCATGTTCATCTAGCTTCGATTTTGAATACAATGGTCGATTCATTGTATCGCAAGGAGAAGTATGATGAAGGTCTCGAATTAGCTGAACATGCTCTAGCTATTCAAAAGCGATTTCATCCCGATGGACACATCGATATCGGTATTAGCATGAGTAACATCGGAAATATCAAATACGGACAAAGTAAATACGATGAATCACTTGACTATCATCGAATTATTCTCGATATGCAAAAGAAATATTATCAACAAACAGATCATTTAAGCATAGCTTGNACATTGAATAATCTCGCGTATATTCTACTCTACGGTAAATATGATTACGAACAATCATTGACTTACAATCAACAAGCATTGAATCTTCAAGAAAAAGCCTATCCAACGTATGGCGGACATATTGCACAGACATTGAATTACATGGGCAATAATTATACGAAACAGAGTAAACATAATCAGGCAATAGAATGTTTTCAACGAGCTTTAGAATTACAGGAAGCATATTTTACCAAAGATAATATTAATATTGCTCATACATTAGCCAATCTTGGCAATATATCGACGGAACAGAAACAATTCGAAAAAGCATTGGAATANCATCAACGAGCTGTTGAAATCTTCAAAAAAACTCATCCATCCGATCATACAAATCTCGCCAATAGTCTAAATGATATCGGCAAGATTTACTATCGTTTAGATAAATTTACTCAAGCATTTCAATATCATGAACAAGCACTTGAATTACAAAGGACTTACTATGAAACGGATAATTGTCATATCGCTAATTCATTGAATTACATGGGCATTGTTCGATACGGTGAAGGCAAATATAATGATGCTATTGAATTCTATAAACAATCTCTTGCAATCTATGAAAGTCTATCGACATCACGGCAAACGGATATTGCAACTATTTTGAGTAACATCGGTCGATGTTATAATCATTTAGAAAACTATGATCAAGCATTGAAATATCATCAACGTGTTCATGAGATTCGACAAGTATCTTGTCCAACGAATTACATCAGTCTCGCCGATAGTCTCGGACATTTAGCCAATGTTTGTACTTCTCAAAATAAATACGAACAAGCCTATTCTTATCATACTCAAGCACTTGAATTCTATGAAAAATATTGCTCGAATCGATATTCAGATATTGCAACAACACTCGGCAATATCAGCAATGTTTTATATAAATGTAAAAAATATGATCAAGCTTTCGATATTCAACAACGAGCATTGTCAATTCGACGTGAACATACGCCGACGATGTACACGGATCTTGCCGTTGGATTGAATCATCTCGGCAATATTCGTATCAGCGAGAAGAAATGTCAAGAAGCAATTGACTACTACGAACAAGCATTGAAAATCTACGATCAACATGCGTCACAACGGCATGCTGATCGTGCAACGACATTGAGCAATATTGCGAATGCATTGCATAAAGCAAATCGATACGATGAAGCATTAGCCTATCAACANCAAGCTCTTTTGCTTCGAGAAGAATTTTGTCCGACAAATCACGCTGAAATCGCGATTATCTACAATCACATTGGAATCATTTTTGTTGCTCAAGAAAAATATCAAGAAGCTGTTGATTATTATAAAAAGTCATTGAATCTATTTGAAAATCATACACCGAAGCGAACAGCTGATATCGCAACGACATTGAGTAATATAAGCAATGCTTTGTATAAATACGGACAATATGCTGAAGCGACCGACTTTCAACAACGAGCTCTACTAATTCGACAGNCAAATCATCCATNGAATTATGTCAATCTCGCTGATAGTTACAATCATTTGGGCAATATTAAACGAGGCGAACGGAGATTTAAAGAAGCCATCGATGCTCATCGATGTGCTCTAGCGATCTACGAAGAACATTTGCCAACACTCTATAACGATATTGCAGTTATCTACAGTCTCATTGGCAGTAGTTTGAGTAGTTTAGGACAATATGATGAATCATTCGATTGTTATAAACGTGCATTGAATATCTACGAAGAACAATATCCTCGAGATCATTTCGAAATCNGTCGATATTTGCAATGGATTGGTTTTATTTGTCATACNAAATCCGATGATGATCTCGCTATGGAATATTACCAACGAAGTCTAGCTGTTCGTGTTATTAATCTCAACGCAAATGATTCGTTAATAACGGATACATTGAAATCTTTGGTTACAGTTTCTCATGCTCAACAGAATCATCAATTNGCATTGACTTATGCGCTGAGAATCTATTTGATTTATGAACAATATTGTTCGCCGGATCAACAGAAACTCGGCGAGAGTCTATCGATGATTGGTGAGTGTTATGAAAAGATGAATCAACCGAAAGAAGCACTAGTATATTACCGACGAACGCTCGAAATCTACGAACAATGTTTGTCGCCGGATGATTTCGAATTCGATAGTATTCAAACAAAAATCGATTTATTATTGGAACGTACGGATAATTAAAAAGCGAGTTTTTTTT
>JGI26530J50255_1001506_pt1 | contig 15686 bp, 15 predicted proteins | sample ThiBiot_500_plan_2_FD_50255 | JGI IMG/M metagenome (IMG submission 50255) | reverse complement strand
AAGTTGATCGAAGTGCAGTTTGGTCCTCGTGTAAGACTAACTATTGATGAATTAACCAAAATAAATAACGGTGATTTAGATTTAATGGATGCATCTTTAGACGCCCAAACCATTTATCTTGCTCATACCTTAAGGCAAATAAGAACTAGTAGCTGTTCTTTGGAAGGATTTAAATGCCTATATAAAGGGATCAACTTGCCTTTAGAAAGACATTTATTTGAATAATTTTATACCTTGTGCAAATTTTCAATTAAGCGGGCTGTCTTTTCTCCCGATTCGACAGCAGCTTCCATAGTTCCTGCTACGTCTAGCAAAGTAGATGTATGTTCTCCAGCAAAAAATAAAGTATTATCAATTGGTTTAAATAAAGATTTTACTTCTTCTTTACCAATAATTTCAATTTTTGACATTTTGCTTTGTTTGTTAAGGGAAAAACAAGAATAAGATCCTTTGGCGAAAGGGTCATTTGGCCAGCTATGACCAACAGGACCAGTATAGCAAGAATAATTTTTATCATTAGCAACTGTGGCATTTAGACTTGGGCTTAAGCCGTATCCTCTTTCCAGCAAAGGGAGTTCTTTTTTGAAAGTTTCTGTAATTGTTTTTTTCGTAAACTTGGAATTGTCTCCAATGTAATAAAGCGTAACGCTATCGTACTTACCAGGATAAAAAGCTACAGCTCTCCCATTAGTAAAAGAACTAGTTTGAGGATGATTTTCAGATAGAGGGACTATTATTTTGGCATTTGTTCCGTAGTCCACAGCTTTTATATCTTTTAATAAAATAGGATTTAGAACATTGTCTGCAAATTCTATGTTCTTATAAACTGAACAGGGGATAGATAGTATTACAATATCTGATGTAACAGAAATAGTTTTTTTATGGCTTTTAAATTCGAGGTAATATTTATCATCAATTTTAGTCATTTTTTTCAAAACATGCTTTAAATAAAGATTGTTCGGAAAATAATTGGCGATAGTTTCACAAAGTTTTGCATTACCTTCTAATAGATATTCATGTTCAATAAAATTATTTTCCCCATTTCCAGGATGTGCTACAGAAAGACCCCCTAAAAGCATGTAAGAGAGAGTTGGTAAATAGTTTAATGGGAGCTTTTTAGGTTCAAGTCCCTCGTAGGCTGCAAGACGAATGGCAAATGATTCTTGTAATAGCAAATCATTTGGAAAGAGTTCCTCGATAATTTGCTGCATATTTGAACAATATTTTTCAAGCTGGCTAAAAAGCTTTTTTAAATTTTCAAATGTAAAGCCAAATTTTAGTAAATGGTGCTTCGGATCGATAAATTTTTTTCCATCAAAATGTTGAAAAGCTAAAGGAATTTCTTTTTTTACTGTTTGTAAAGATAGCTCTTTTGCCAATTTTAAAATATTTTTGGCGTCGCCACCATCTAAAAAATTTTGCCCCCCAAGCTCTGCTAAGATGCCTTGAGTGTTCACTGTAAATACTCTGCCACCAACACGATTTTTAGCTTCATACAGTTCTATATTTTTAACCCCTATCTTTTTTAAGCGATAGGCTAAGGTAAGCCCAGCAAGCCCGGCTCCTACAATGGTGATCTTTTTTTGATTAGTTATCATTTTTTATATTGAACTATTTTATAAAACTATACGTAAAACTATTTTCAACAATTTTTTCGATTTGTTCTATAGTAAAAGTTTTTTTAAGCTGATAAAGCTCTTTGTTTAAATCTGTTGAAAACACGGAAGGATCGTCGGTTGCGATGGTGATGGGATGATTTAGCTTTTTGTGTCCTAACAACCAAGGATGCACTTCATCTGCTTCATGCATTTTAACCAATAACGCACTTGTTAAGCAAACTTCGACGGGTATTTTTTTATCTAAAATGCATTTGATAGCTTCCTCTTTTAAATTAACACCATGCCCAATTCGATCAGGTTGCAATTCTTTCAAAATGATCATTTGGTCTTCTTCTTGTAAAGACTCTCCCATATGAGCTGTAAAGGGTAGTCCCATAACTTTCATTTTTTTTAAGATTTCTAATTTATCACGAATATCTCCTTCCAATGAATTTCCTGATAATTCAAATCCTATTACCCCTTTATCTTTATATTTTTGAGCAAGCTCCAAAATAAGTTTGACAAACTCTAAAGAGGAATTGCGTTTAAAGCTTAAAATTAAGCCAGCTTTAAATTCAAAATTGTTAGCCCTTTCCATTCCTTTTAGAACAGCTAGCAAATATCCCTCCTCATCAGTTCCATCTTTAAGCTTTTTGATTTCTGTTCTTAATTCCAGTTTTTTGACATTATCTTTTTTAGCTTCTTCGCAAATAGCAAACACACCTTCTTCTATTTTTTCTTTCGTATCTACAATATTTGGAATAATTGAGAAGATACCAAAGGCTTGTAAATAGTCCACTCTTTCTGCAATAGCTTTTAAATTAGTTTTTAGGGAATCAATCGTTTCTTGTGATGTGGTTTGTTTTAATAAAAAAGATAATGGAAATGATCCACCAATATGAAGGTGTGTTTCTACTTTTGGCAAAGCTTTTATTCTTTCAAATGTTGGAGAGCCTGTGATTGGATTAAGAGTCATGATTACCTTTTGGATCATATTGAAAAGTTGTAGATTCTAAATCAGTAAAAATTTCTTTCCAAATAGTAATTTTAGTTTCACTAAAAGTAAAAATAGAAATAGCGCTAAGGCTAATTGGATTTTTATTTAAAAAATACATGTGAATGACAAAAGAGGCGACAACTTTATTTTCAGTCTCAAAAATCTCTTCTATGTCATAATGAACATGTTTTAAAGTATTTTTTAATTCGTACAGATATCCTTTATACGTTTCAGGAGTAGCTTGAATTATGCGATTATTTGTCTTTATAGTAAATTCATCGCTAAAAAAATGGCTGACATCTTTTGTTGTAAATTCACTTTCAGCTCGAAGATTTTTTTCCATCCATATCAATAATTGATCTATTTTTGTTCTATTATTCATTAGCTTTTCCATTTTTACTAAAACCTTAATTTCTATAACTATTTGAATCGTTTAATTTGCTATTGGCACAATTTCTTTTTTGCAATTCCTAATGCTAATTCACGCAAAATCTGTTATACTTTTTAACAAAAAAAAATGTATTAAATTCAAAATATTTAATCGAATAGATAAATCCCAATGAGCGTTAGTAGAATTAAATATCCAAAAACCCCCCATTTGCCTTGGTCTCCAGGTTTAACTGCAAACGATACTCGTCTTTTAGATTGTCAGCAATTTGAAGGCAAAGAGGTAATAGTGACTGAGAAGTTAGATGGTGAAAACACAACCATGTACACCGACTATCTCCATGCTAGATCTATTGACAATAGATTTCATCCATCGCGTGAGTGGGTAAAAAAACTTCATGGTACTATTTCCTACTTAATTCCTTTTGGGTGGAGATTATGTGGAGAAAATCTTTATGCGCAACACTCTATACCTTATAGCAACTTGGAAAGTTATTTTTATCTCTTTTCAATATGGGATGAAAACAATATCTGTATAGATTGGTACCAAACATTAAAATGGGCTGAATCATTGGGATTAAAAACCCCAAGGGTTTTTTATCAAGGGGTATGGGATAAAACGAAGATTTCACAATTATCATTTGATACAGATATTTGTGAAGGTTTTGTTGTGCGCACCGTACAGTCATTTCCTTTCAATTGTTTTGAGGAAAATGTTGCTAAATGGGTAAGGAAAGGTCATGTAGAGACTGAAGAGCATTGGATGAATAAACCTATCACTGTAAATCAGCTCGTAAAACATTCTTAAAAATGAACGATTTAATAAAGGAACTAGCTCAAGGTTGTTATTTGCCCTTCGATAGATTTATCGCTGTCTTTGGTCACCATTTAGATCTATTATATAAATTAGAAAAAACGGATCAAGACCCTCTTTGGCATGCTGAAGGGCACGTAGCCAAACATACGGATTTAGTTCTAACTCAAATCTATAAGATTTTAGATCAAGAAGCTAAACATTTACCTTTTGAACAAAGATTATCTTTAATCTTGGCGGCAGCTTTTCACGATATTGGTAAAGCATTAGTGACTAAGCTAAAAGTAATCGAGGGCATACCAAGGCTTACAGCTACAAAACATGAAAAAAAAGGATGTTCTTACTTAGCTTATAAACTCTTAGAAACAGATCTACCTTATCCTATTATTCAGCACGTGCTTCGCCTCGTAGCTTATCATGATAAGCCCCGACGCTTGGTGTTACAAAATGCTCCAAAACAAGCTTACTTTCATTTAGCCCGTCTTATAAATGTAGAGCTTCTTTATTACCTTGCTAAAGCTGATACTTTAGGGAGGACTTGTAAAGACCTTCAAAATCAATGTGACTATATAGAATTATTCCGCCTTTATTGTGAAGAGTATGGAGTGTGGAGGAAAGATTACCCATACGAGAAATGGCAGCAGTTTTTTAAGGATGAACTAGCTCATTTACCAAGCCAAAGTCTCGATGCAATTTTAGGTTATGCTATTCAAGATTTTGAAAAGGGGCTCATTTTTACCCCGGAAGAAGCAATAGCTCGTCGTTACCCTTATTTGCAATCGTTCCCACAGCTCATAATCCTATGTGGTCCAAGTGGATCTGGCAAAAGTACCTGGATAGAAAATCATTTGAAAGACTGGCATGTAATTTCTTTAGATCAATTGCGTCAAGAGTATGCAAAAAAAAGAGAGTCTCAAGAGCAAAATAGTTTAATTCTTGTAAAGGCAAAAGAATTGCTAAAAAAATATTTAAGAAGCCATCAAAAAGTGGTTTGGGATGCAACTAATTTAAAAAAAGATTTTAGAAGTATGATTGTGCAATTAGGACTTGATTATCACGCTCTTGTCACAATTGTGGTTTTACATGTTCCAGAATCGATCATTTATAAGGGAAATAATAATAGGGAATTTTGTATTAATAAAAAGGTCTTACAAAGTCAATTAGAAAGTTTAGAGTGGATTGAAGATGATGAAGCACATCGAGTGGTTTTTGTTAATCATACATCATCGCCACTTGAATTTAGAGGGGCCTGTCATTTAAAAGAGCTTTGAAAATACTTGAGGATCCTTTTATTAAAAGAGGTGAATATTTTCTTTTTTGCTAAATATAGCATTAATTACTTTTCTCTCATATTCTTTGCCATACATAGGGCTTACAGATTCTTGTTCATAAATATCTATTAATTGGAAAAAATCGGAGAATTCTTCTATTAAACTTTCCTTTGAATATAAAAAGGAAGAAATTTTCGAATAGGGATCGACTATGATTTTTTCTTCACTATTTGTAGATTGTTGTAGTAAAGGTCCATAAAAACCATCCTCTTCAGATGCTAAGGAAATGAAGATGTATCCTTCAGGTTTTAAAGTATGATACAATTGTGAACGGATTTTTTTTTGGAGTTGTTTATTTGTGATATGTTTATAACAAAAAATATCTATGGCAATTGTTATCGAAACCTTTTCTACGTCCCAACATGTGGAAACATCTTTTGCTTTAGCTTGTATGGGAAGTTTTAAATCCTTTGCTTGCCTATTGACAATTTCAATATTTGATTCTAATAGATCAAAGCCAGTAACATCAAAACCATTTTGGGCAAGGTAGATACTATTTCTACCTTTACCACAACCAATATCTAATGCCTTACCTTCATAAATTTTTTTCTCTTTGATCCAAGATAAAAATTTTATTAATGGCTTAGATGGGTCTATTCGATAAGAAGAGGGGATCCCTTGACGATTATATTCTTCTTGCCAAACGTCTTGATTTGTTTTCATTTAACAGTTTCTCTTAAGTTTTAACGTAAATCTTAACATCCAACGCTTTTTTAAAACCAACTTTTCTATAGAGTTTTTCTCCATCAGAAGAGGTTAGTAAAATGATTTTTTCAATATTAAGTTCGATAGCCCTTTGCTTTAAGAATTCAATGATTGCGGTGCCATACCCTTTTTTTTGAAATTCGGGTAAAACAGCTATATTAAAAACGCCACCTACTTTACCAAAGGGAATTAGGGTGCCAGTTCCTATAGGTTTGTCTTTTTCATAGATCAAATAGTTTTCAGCATCCGTATTTTTCATCAGAATAATTAATTGGTTTAAAATAGATGAGTTCATATGGAATACTGCTTTCATAATATCTTTAAAATCATCCATTTTTGCTGGTGAAATAATGCCTTTTTTAATCGAATTAAAATTTTTGACATCCCAACTGACTAAAGAACAATGGGCAGCAAAATTAAATCCTTTTTCTTTTACAGTTTCTATTATAGTTGAGTCATTTTCGCTATGATCCCAAAAAGAAAGAGGTGTTTGCACCTCTATTTGTTTTAGACATTGTAAAAAATGTTTATCTTTACAATGCATAACTGCATTAAAAAGTGGGTGGGGGATTCCGGACAACCATATAAAGGCGTCATTTTCATTAATGGTAGCCGGGAACATCGCTTGATAAATATCTTCAAACTTTCTAAGTAAATCTAAAGGGGTCATGTTTCTCCTTAAAAATTGTAAGATTTTTCTTAAATCTTTTCAGAAATACTAACACAACCTTTAATCCTAGTTTACCGTAGTAATTACGGTAAATAGATATGTTAAAACAGTTTTAACTCATCGAAGATCTGAGCCATCTTTTGAAGATCTTGTTTAGTTGAACAATCGAGTTTAATTTTTATATTTTCAATATAAGATTCTACTGTACGGTGAGATAGTTTTAAAATAAGGGCAATTTCTTTTGCCGTTTTGTTAGAGCCTGTTAGCTTTAAACATTCTTTTTCTCTTTGACTTAAACGATTCAACTGATCAACTTCATGGTTCATTCCAATGGCATTTAAGAAAGTGAAGCGAGTAGTGTTTTCAATGGTTGTCTTTATTGAATGATTAACAAGGGAGTCAACCCCTTTTAAATTAAATAAATTATTAGATTCTTCGTCCATCTTTTGTAAAAGTTTAATGGTATTTTTTTTAAAGTGGTTGGCAAAAGAATGAAGTAAGTGGGGTTCATTTAGAAATATTTGTTCTAAAGCGCTTTTTTTGCGATTAGCTGAAAAACCAAAAAATTCTACACCGTTCTTGTTTTTTTTAATAAGCAATACACCTAAATCCATATCAAGCACTTTTTTCCCAGCTTTTATCACCATCTCCTTGTATTCTTCTGAGCCATTGTGCTCCACAAGACACATGCCTGAATGATAATTACTTGCCTGTCTTAAGTAGGGATCGTTAAGGTAAATCTTTTCTTGCACGTAGTATTCAGCCCAATCTGGTCGATCTACTAATACCGTATATCTGTTTTGATTATCGATTTTATGGTAGGTAAAGTAACCGATACCAAAATGATCCTTTAAAGGCTGAGTCGTTTTTTTTACAATATTATGGTATTTTGCGATATAGTTTTGTACAATTTCTTGCCAAGTTAACATAGGAGTAAATAATAACTTAATTTAAGATTAGTTTAATGTTTAAGTTATTAAAAGCAAATAGGTTAAATAGCTAAGATAATCTTATATAAAAAATTATAACCTTCTACAGTCATTCATTCATGTTATCTCATGGCTTGTGTCTTCGCATTCGCTAAAAGTGTTAAAGTAATTTTGTAAAAATTTATGCCAAAAAAGTTCATTACTTGAACTTTTAAAAATTTTGTTTAATTTTTCTTTCATCTCTTCTTCTGAGAAGGTTGAAGAATTCTTGATCCATCTTTCAATCAGGTGATTTGCCATCTTTGCTTTTTTTAAAGTAATATGGATGCCGTAATTTTCATTGCTAGTTAAGAAAAAGTCATTATATTTTTTTGCCAACAATTGTGAATGGTTACTTAATATACCTTGTACCTTTCTACATTCTAAAGCAATGATCGGAACCTCTGACAATGATGATAAATTATATTCTTTGTATTTATTTCCCCCTTTTAAGAGTATTTGACAACCTCCTGCATCTTTTTCATTTATGATTCCCTCATATACCAGGTTAAATAAAACCGGTGGTGTGTCAAGCAAGTAAAAAAAACGCCTGATTATTAATTCAGAATCGATATTATAAATTTGCTCTTCAATAGGTAGTTGCCTGTAATTATGGTAGAAAAAATATAAGTCTTTAATAGAGTTATTTTTAAAAAAAAGTCTCGTTTCTTCTTTTGCAAATTCTTTGTAAGGTCCTAATTTCGCATTATGCAATCCATAGTTCCATAGCAATTGTGTATGAGCTTTAATATTTTCACCAGCTAGAAAGATGCAACTTGATAAGTTACCGATTAGCAAAGGGCAGTCAACAATAGAAGGAAAACCATCATTTACTAAAGCTAATCCATTTTTTATTTCATATGCATCAACATTCTCTAGTTGATAATTATTTTTTGGAAAGCCTCTATACAAAACACCTGTGTATTTACCGATATAATCGCCTTTATTAATTGCAGTATCGGTGTATAAGCCAACACCTAACTCCCTCGAAATCTTTTTAATATAGAGGCTTTTTAAATCTGGTAAATCCTTATGTCCTTGTGCTTTGTCATTCAAAGCTATTAGGTTATCTGGAATGTTGTGTTCTTCTTTTTCCCATTCATTAAATAAAAATGTTTTTGTGGCCATTATTTTTTCACTAAAGTGGCTTCCAGTTAGGCTAAAAAATTCTTTTCTTGTTAAGTTAGTTATTTTTCCTACAGAATCTTGGAAATTTAGAGGAATGATTTCATCGTTGTCATCGGGAATTTTTTGAATCATTTCTAAAATATTCTCAAACGTTAAATTCAAGTCATTTTTAAGTGAATTAGAAAAGATAGAAGAAATGAGAGCAATGATATCCATGTTTTCCAAAAGAGCTGCATGATGAATGGGCAGCCAATTTTTATTATCAGGCTGATTAAGCTCTTTATTATGAGTTAAGATATATTTAGTTAAAAAGGAGCAGTTAGTAATGCTAGCTATATGAAGTAAATTGAGTCTATGTTTTCCAAATGTTTCTCGCAGGTCTAAATAATTATTATTTGTCAAAAACTCTACGTCGGAAAAATTTTGTTTAAAGAGAGTCACGATCAAACCAATATTCGAAAGATAGACACTACTAAATCGATTTGTTTCAAAAGAAGCGATGTTTTTTCTATATTCTCTTTTTAGTTCTGGAAAAATAAGGTTATAGTAATTTTCAATTGTCATTTTGTATCTTTTATATAAAAGTTTTAATTTTAAAACTGTTGGATGGATCGTTATTTTTTTAAAAACGAATAATCGTATCAAAACCAATAAAAAAAAGATTTCTTTTTTTACCTAAATCAAAAGCTTTTCGATTCCAATTGCGATAGAAACTAACTTCAGGTCTTACTTGAAAAATTTTTGTAAAATTGTAAGTGAGCCCTAGTGTATGGCTGGTGTAGGTTCCTGAATATCCGCTTCTTTCCCCAAAATTATCTCTCACAATTTCATTTCTAATAACAAAAAAAGCTTTATCTGAAATTTTTTGTACTAAATAGTTAAGAATCCCATATGTAAGCGTTAAACCTTTTATCTTAGGTCCAAGACCATCTCCTCCTCCAAAAGATCTCTTAGGGCCAACAATTGCAGTTCCTCCAACAGCTGCATCTCTTTGCCACATAATGTAACTTTCAGTTTTAGTGTGTCTGTTTTCACTAAATTTATGCTGCCACGTACCGACTAAATAATTATAATTGTCACGACCAAGTTTTTTGCCATACATCTTAAATCTTCTGTAATGGGCACTATTAATGGAATTCAAGACCAAGTATAAAGAGTCGTTATTTGTACTCGATACCCATCGAATCCCAAACATTCCAGTCGGGACCGCGCCTTTGTACCAAGGAGCCATGTCAGTTCCTGAATGTAGTGCTGCTTGTATGGTCCAATTTTGATTAAGCATAGATGTGATCAAAATTCCCGTTTGTGTATATGTGTCAAAAAAAAATAAAAGAGAATGGCTACCTAAATAATTATCAGGGGCAAATTGTGTTTCAATATCTGGGCAGGACACCCATCTGCCAATACGAAAGATTGTACCTTTAGCTATATAGGGAGTGTAAAAGTCTAAATATTGTTCAGTAAAATCATAGCCATATAAATTGTTATGTTTAATTAATTGGCTACTTGTCCATCCACCAGCATTTACAAAGCGATAATCCATACCGTACATAAAAGAAGATCGAAAACCTATATCACATTCGTTTAAAGGAAGAGTATTAACTTCTTTTTCTAACCGAAAGACGAATTGATCCATTTCCACTCTATTGGGAACAATCCAATAACTCTCTGGTTCATTTGAATGAGTGCAGTTACTAATATTTCCACTTACATTCAGCCAACCATAAGCCTTTATTTTGCATTGCTTAAAGCTGTGACAAAGAGGATTGTTAGATAAATTTTTCATTAAAGGATAGATAGTGTCATTCACAGGTACCCCAATTAAAGGGGAGCCTTGGTATTCACTTGTAGGAAAAGGTGGTGAAAGAAAAGGGGCGGGTAAGGCTCTTCTTTCTTCAGAATATGCCTTAAAAAAACTTAAGGCCAAAAAAATTAGGCAAAACCTTTTCAAAGTATATCTATACAAACTTATTAGCGATCTTCTTTGCATAGAGTATTTTGCGAAGCTGTAATTTTCCATTGATCATTTTCTTTAATAAATACATGGGTAAATATTCCCTTTAATTGGGAAGGGATCTTCGTGGATGGTGTTATATTGGTCACGTCCCAAGATACATGAGCTAAAACTAAATTGGCAGTTACTTCTCTTAACTGACATGTTGTCATAGTAAAAATGGAATCTTTTAAAAAAGTTCTCAAAATAAAGATGTGTCTTTTTTCTATTTCCTCTTTTCCTGAAAAATGGATGCCAAAAATATTTACAAAATCTGCATTTTGACAATAGGAGTTACCAAATCCAAGCCCTTGATGCACATTCCAGGAATCAGTTATTTGATTTAAAATAGCATGAATAGCAATTTCATCATTCTTTTCCAGTGAAAATAATGGACAAAAAAATAGTGCACAAAAAAGTAAATTTAAAAAAATATTTCTCTTCATTTCTTCCCTTTTTATAAAATCTTAACATTGCCTAATTATTGTTCATGAAAAAAATATTGTTGAGGAACTATGAATATTAATTCAAATACCTTTTCTCCAATTGATCAAACGTTTCAAATATTTATGGATAAATGCCAAGAACTTCTTAAAAAGAAAAATGAAAATCTTGACAAACAATCTATTCAACAGTTGATAAATTTTTTAAGTTCAGAACAATTTAGAAAAAAAGATGTGCCCCAAGAGTTTGTTAAAGATTGCTATAAAGCTATAAAGGAAAAAACTTGGGTAAAAATAGAAGGGTTGCGCTATCGAACCAATACTATTCCAATTGAACTTGAAAACCTTTTTGAAAAAGTTATTCAAGAAAAATTACACATGAATAGCAATACCATAAATGTTTTAAAAACTAGTGTAAATATCACAAAACGTAGATGTAAACAAACTTTAAGGCATGACAATAACTTAACAGACTCAAAAAAGAATTGAGTTTTTTTGTATCAATCTAGCTATTTCCAAAGTAATTTCTTTGATCCCGTAGACCTTAAAATGAAGGTGAGCTAAATGCTTTGATACCCCATTTAACTTGAAAGCCCAATTTTTGACATATTCCTTTAGCAAGAGCATCACTCATTAAATAGCAAGTACTTAAGTTACAATTTTTTTGTTTGGCATCGTCTAAAACTCTATTAAATAAAGCTGTGCAGAAACCTTGCTTTCGAAATTCAGGAAGAGTGGCAGCGTTCCAAATACTTACTATAGAATCTTTAATTAAAGATGAAAGGGTTGCCACAATTTTGCCATCTTTTTTTATTACCCAATGTTTCATGTATGGTCTTTTACTTTTAAGATCCTTTTGCAAAGCATTTTTGAATTGATCTTTGCTAGGTTGAGGTAGTCCAAAAGTGTTGCAAACAACTTCATTAAACTCTTGGAAAGTTTCTATGTCTTTAATGAGTTCTATCTGGTAGTTGTCTTGTACATTTGGAACGAAATCTTTTAAATCGATAATCATTCCTTGAAAAATGGATTTGAGATCGTGAAAATTATGAGCAATTAATTTTTTTTCAAATTCGGGATTTGTATTTTCTTCGATCCACCATATGAATGGAATGTTCATTTTTTGGAAAAAAAAGATATTTTTATCAATGCAATCATTTTCATTATAGGAAGGCGTTCCAATTACACCATTTTGATAGGGACTAGAGATTCCTGAAAAAAAAACTTGTGTATCCACATTTTTTTTATAAACCGCATGACAAATGACTCGAATTGTCAACAAGAACTTTATAAAATAATCCAAAATGATCAAGTAATGGATTAAAATGTTGAACTTCATTAGTTGTATTCATAGCATAATCCTCACATCTAATTGATAGTCTCAATTTAATACAAAAAAATAATTTTTATTATTAATATAAAATGAAAGTTTTTTTATTTTTTTAAACAATTTTGAGTATTACAGACTATGAGAGTTAAGTTTTTATTTTTACATTTATTTTTGTTAACAATTAGTTATTTTAATTATGCTCTAGAATTTTCACCCTATTCGTCGATAGAAAAAATAGACGTTACAGGATGGCGTAAATTTGATATGGTTTTGGGTTTTCTCGATGATCAAAATACAAGTAAAATTGAGAAAGTTTCACTCCTTTTTCCAGGTTTTGAAAATGTCGTTAGTGGATCAGATGGTTTAGAACCACATGTTTTTGCACAAGATCCTGAAGGCATGAAATATACGTTTTGGTATTTACCAATGGAAAGCGATTTAAATTTAAATGAATCTTTTGATTTTTCAGGTTATATGGATAGGAAAGATCTGGATCACCAGGTGGTAAATTATAAAAGAAACCGTCTGAAAAGTTATGAGTATTTTTAATCATTATAATTTCTCAAAAAAAGGAGTGGAATATATTCTAATTTGCGATTGAAAGTTATAAGTAACTTAAGAGAAAACATAATAAAAAAAAACAGCTACAACCTAGATTGTAGCTGTTTGCTTTACTCCGGATGTAGGATTCGAACCTACGACCAATGGATTAACAGTCCACTGCTCTACCGCTGAGCTAATCCGGAATGGAAAGGCATAATCTTAAATAAATCGCTACTTTTTCGCAACAGAAAAATTTAAGTTTTTTACTTTTTGGCTCACATGGTGCTGTAGGGCCATTAATTCATTTGTTATAATTCCATCAACTTGCAAATCAATAAGCCTTTCCCACTCAGATTCAATATCAGCGGTAAATGTCCAAACTGTAATTTTTTTTTGCTTCAAATAGCTAATCGTTGTTTCGTTTATAAGTTGATCCCAAATCCCTAGATGTGAAAAACCTTTTCCCAAAAATTTATGCAACTGTTCTTCTGTTTCTACTAATCCACATATAGCAAGGCTTGGATCTTTTTGCAAACTCAAATCTAATAATTCTAAATCGAAACTTCCAATAATATGTTTGTGGGGAAATTGCTCTAGTATGCGGTGGATGATTTCTATATATTTTTGTTTTGTAGTAACTTGAGTTTCTTTGATTTCAATGAAAAAACGGGTTTTTTCATTCGCCAATTGTAAAGCTTCTTGAAGAGTTGGGATTTTTTCATTTATATGTTCTTTACTAAACCAAAGTCCAGCATCTAGTACTTGTATGTCGTGATAATGTAAATCACAAATATATCTATTAGTAGAATCATTAGTCGTTCTACCGGTAGAATCATCATGAATGACGATTGGGACCAAATCTTTTGTTAAAAGAACATCTAATTCAATAAATTCAGCCTGTAATTCGACAGCTTTTTTAAAAGCGGAGATAGTATTTTCCGGTAGAATACTTGAAAATCCTCTATGTGCGATAATAGTAACCATGATGATACCTCGAAAAATTTTCTTTGCATCGATTTCGATAAATGCGATAATTTAGAATTCTTTCAAAATTGAGGGCTTGAAAAAAAAGCTAAAATTATAGCACTATCTCTTGGACATTTTTCAAGTCTATAAATTTGAAAAAGTTTAAGTATACTTTTTGAAGAGTTTTTTTAATACAAACGTTTAAAAACAAAATAATAATAATTACGATTCAAAATTACTTAAAACTGAAAAAGTATTTATGATTTATAGTAGGAACAAAATGAAAAACGTTACTCATTATTTTATTGCCTGGTTTTTTCGCTTTATGCTTTGGTTTCGCTACCGCATAAAAGTAAGAGGCTTAGAAAATTTAAATGAAAAGAACTTGAGCAAACCGGGAGGCGTTTTATTTCTACCCAATCATCCCGCCGTTTTTGTAGATCCAGCCATCGTTACTTTAGCTGCATTTCCCAAATTTAAGATTCGTCCCATTATTGTGGAATATATGTACTACATGCCTATAGTTAATTGGGTCATGCGAAAATTAGATGCAGTACCAGTACCCGATTTTGATAGCAGCTCGAACAGCATTAAAAAAAAGCGTAACGAAAAAGTTGTCAACGGAATGATAGAAGACTTAAGGCAGGGGAGTAATTTTTTAATTTATCCAGCAGGCCGAACAAAAAGTACATCCTTTGAAGCAATTGGAGGAGCGTCTGCCGTTCACAAAATAGTGAATGAATGTCCAGAAGCTAATGTTGTTTTAGTTAGGATAAAAGGTTTATGGGGAAGTAGTTTTTCAAGAGCTTTTACAGGGTTTGCACCTCCTTTATTCCCTACCCTTAAAAGTGGAATAAAAGCGGTTTTTAAAAATTTGATCTTTTTTACTCCAAGACGAGAAGTTATTGTTGAATTTTATCCAGCCCCTAAAGATTTTCCTTATAAAACGACAAGGCTAGAATTTAATAAATATTTGGAAAGTTGGTACAACAAACCAGATGGACTAAGTAAACAAAACGGGGAATTTCCAGGCGATTCTTTTGTACTTGTCTCTTTTAGCATGTGGGGTGAAAAATATCCTGAAATGACAAGAGAGCAAAAGGTGGAAGAAGATATTTCTTTAACCAACGTTCCTCCTTCAATACAAGACAAAATCACAAAAAAATTGTCAGAAATGACAAAAATTCCTCAAGAAAATATCAAGCCTGATATGGATTTAGCCTCAGGGCTTGGTCTAGATTCATTAGATACAGCCGAAATTACAGTCTTTTTACAAGATGAATTTGAGGTCCAGAATTTACCTATTACGGAGTTAACAACAGTAAAAAAACTAATGGCCTTAGCTTCCAAGCAAATTGTTATAAAAGAAGAAGTGGTTAAAGAAGTCGATATCTCAGAAAAATGGAAGCGGGAACCATCTCATAAACGAGCTTACATAAGTGATGGTAAAATCATTCCTGAAGTTTTTTTAAATACTTGTAAAAAGATGGGCAAAGTACCAGCTTGTGGAGATGAGCGTTCAGGTGTTTTAACCTACCCTCAGCTTAAATTAAGGGTATTACTTCTTGCCGATTATATAAAAACTCTACCCGGTGAATATATAGGTATATTGTTACCTTCAAGTGTGGGAGCTATGATCTTAACTTTAGCTACCCAATTGGCTGGCAAAGTGCCGCTCATGATTAATTGGACTGTGGGGCCAAGACACTTAGAATCTGTAATTCAATTGTCAAATGTACAAAAAGTTCTTACTGCTTGGAGCTTTATCGACCGTTTAGAAAATGTGGAACTTACTGGACTTGAAAATCGACTT
>JGI26530J50255_1001477_pt1 | contig 15892 bp, 15 predicted proteins | sample ThiBiot_500_plan_2_FD_50255 | JGI IMG/M metagenome (IMG submission 50255) | reverse complement strand
GTCGAGCAGAAGATGAATTTGACCAGTAATATATTAAACAACAATAAGAATTGACATACAAAGTATAAACAGTAGTTCACCGGCATAAATTGAAATCATGTTTTGTTCTAGTAATGAGATTAATATTTTCGTAATCGAACGACATTGTTTGAATGCTAGGCAGTTCAAAGTGCAATGTTCTTGCAAATCTTAAGTGCTTTTAGATTGTCAGTTCAGTTCTGTAATAGAAATTAAAATATTAAAAATAAATGTTATCTACTTTCGAAGGCAATACTCTTAAGTAAAACAAAATTAATTAAAAGTCTGATAACAAGATTTGCCGGCGATGAAATTAGGTTAAGCTAAAAGCTTTTGATAAGATTAACAAAATCCATATTTCATTATATTCTAATCTAAAAAAATAAGTAAAAGCGCAATTTATCAAACTAAGAACAAATATTGTTCTAGATTCTTCGTATGACCCTTCATTATTAAAGTAAACGAGAAATTAAACGGCGAAGAGATCAATAATATAAATATGAAATTTTCTTTTATTGTGTTTGTGTGAATAAAGGAAATAGTGGGTATATCCAACTAAATAATTTCTTTCATATTAAATCTGGGTTCGTATTAACGAATTAAATCTGTCTGTTGCAAAGAAAGAATTGCATTAATCATAGGTTTTAAGTGATCGAATCGAAATATTAAAAAAAAACAGAAAGAAAAAGAAATGACAAAATAGATGAAAGTGGATTTACATGCGAATGTTTCTTTTGCTCTTTAATAGTTTAAACGTTTTATGCTTCGTTACCGTCGGCATCGAAAATCTTCACTCACCATCGGATTTATTTTAGTTATTTTAACGATCATAATATGGATTTTTTCATTATCAGATGTACTTTTTCGTTTTAATATTCAACAAAATTATTTATCTGGACGTCCACATATTGATCAACGTCGATTTAGAAGTTCATCAGTTGATTCACTAATCGAAGAAATCAAAACGAACATTCGAAATATCGAACTTGCTTGGTTATTTGAGAATTGTTTTTCGAATACACTCGATAGAAATGTTGATTTCAATATTCAATCTAACAACAACAACAACAGATCTGACACATTCGTTTTTCTCGATGATATCGATGCGATATCATTACGTGATTCAAGTGTACAAATGCATCCGTATTTACCTTTAATAAAAACAGATCCCAAGTTAAAACAATTAGTTGAAGGTGTTCTTTTACGACAAATTCAATGTGTTCAACGTGATCCATATGCAAATGCTTTTTATAAAGAATCAAATCGAGCTAGTGAATGGTTAGATATTGATCAGACTGAGATGTTAGATGGTATTCATGAAAGAAAATGGGAATTAGATTCACTTTGTTATGTGTTGAGATTGATGTACTCGTATTGGATTGAAATTAATCGAGATTTAACATTTTTTCTTGAGAATGAAAATGAATTCAAACGAACGATTAAAATTATTCTGCAAACTTTCAAAGAACAAACACGATTTCAAGGTCCAGGTAGGATAAATAAGTAGCACATTGAATCAATCTCAATGAGATTATTCTAGGAAATTATACATTTCAAAGAGAAGGTCAACCGCCAGATCCTCGTGGCGGTCGAGCTAAACCCATTGGTTTAATTCATTCTTTTTTTCGTCCGAATGATCATCCACAAGCATATCCTTATCTAATTCCATCTCAATTCTTCGTTTATCAATCATTGAAAAATCTATTTCTACTTACAAAAAGTTTAAATTGGACTGATCAATTTCTTGCTGATATTTCATTACTAAAATCATATTTAAGTCGAATTCTATTCGATAAAAAAAACACAATGATTACACATAATGCTGGTGATCAGTATGGTTCNATTTACGCGTATGAAATCAATGGAATGGGAAATCAACAAATAATGGACGATGCTAGTATACCATCGTTACTTTCGTTACCATATTTATGTTCCGATGAGATTTCGATCGATGATAAAATCTATCAGAATACTCGAAAATTTATTCTCAGTAAAAATAATCCTTGGTTTTTTTCTGGATCAATTCTCGAAGGTATTGGCGGACCATCTGTTGGGAAACAAATGGTCTGTCCGTTGGCGATTATNATGCGTGGTTTGACAACAAATGATGACAGAGAAATTTGTTTTGTTTTACAAATGTTACAGCAATCTCATTCTCGAATAGGTTTTATGCAAGAATCCGTTTTTGTAAATAGTTCATCGCGATTTACTCGAGCGAGATTTTCGTGGGCGAATAGTTTATTCAGTGAATTGATTTGGAAATTGTATCGAGAAAAACGATATCTTTTACATGAACGATGTCGTTCGAGATAAAATTCTAGAAAATAAAATCTTACATTTGAATACAAAGGTGAATCAAACAAGTCGATAGTTCGTCAAATGATAGATAAGAAGTTTAGTTCGTTTTTTTTCATGTCGTGGTGGTAGTAATAATCTTTCATTTAATTTNTCATGAAAATGCAGAGAGTCTTTGTTTTACTTTTTATTATCTCTCAAATAAATTCACTACCCATTGAAATCAAATTCAATTCAAATGATACAAATAAAATTCTCCCGTTTTTTCTTCAACAAGTTCATTTAGTAAATTCAACTCATTCGCCTAGTTTATCTGGTCAACAATTGAATCAAGCCTATTTAGACCTTCTACCCGTCGATCGTCTACTCTACACNTATTATGTCAATGCTAATATCAGTGTCGAAGGTATTGAACCATTAGGCGGATGGGAATCTCCGACATCTGATATTCGTGGTGTATTTCTTGCGTTTTATTTACAAGCATCGGCTAAAGCTTATCTTGCATATAATAACACTTATCAGCTCGCGAAAGCACAGTATTTAGTTGAACAACTTGATCGTGTTCAAAAGATTTTAAATGAATCAGGTTTTCTTGCTGCATGGCCGTCTGAACATCTACGTAAATTAGAACGTTTAGAACATGTTTGGGCACCGATTTACTGTTATGAAAAACTTCTTCGAGGTCTGTCCGATATGTATACTCTAACGGGTTTAACATTGGCTGGTCGAATGATGAATGATATGCTCGAATATCTGTACACATGGATGATTGATTGTGCGAGAACGTATTCAATATCTCATTGGCAAGCAATGATTTTTAGTACACTTGATTATGAATATGGTGGCATAAGTGATTTTCTTTATGAACAATATGGTTTGACGCAGGATGAACGGTTCTTTTGGATGGCGAAACAATTTGATGATGGACAATTTTTAGGTGCACTTGCGTTGAATATGGACTTTTTAACGGGTGTACATGCGAATTCACATGTACCACCAGTTATTGGAAGTGGCCGACGTTATACAATAACAGGTGAAGAACAATATCGATTGATTTTAGAGAATTTCTATTCAATTGTTTGGAATAATCATACGTATTCAACAGGTGGATCGAATGGTGGTAATGGTTCGGTTGGTTTCTATCAACAAGAACGATATAGTGATGCAAATCTTCTATCACAAACATTGTGGAATAATAATCAAGAATTTTGTGTTCAATATAATATGTTGAAATTAATTCGTATGCTTATTCAATGGACTGGTCAAGTCGAATATGTTGATGCGTACGAACGAATATTTGTCAATAGTATTTGGGGTACACAAGATCCAACTGAACCTGGTCATATGCTATATAGTTATCCATTGGGTGAAGGTGTCAGTAAACCGACATCAGTCGGCGGTGGATCAGTTGGTTATGGATCACAATTCGATAGTTTTTGGTGTTGTTATACAACAGCTATTGATCAATGGACAAAAATGAGTGATTCGATTTATTTCTATTTAAATCAAGATCGTTCGTCATCGGTTTATATTAATTTATTTGTTTCATCTCAATTAAATTGGTCGGCAAACAACGTTTCTATTCGACAATTAACTTCTTTTCCACGAGAAACAACGAGTAGATTCATCATTGAAACCGATCAAATTGAAATTCATCTCGATATTTACATTCGAGTACCATCTTGGATTNTTTCGAATCAAACTTGGATTGAAATCAATCATATTCGACAGGATATTCAATTTATATCTTCATCCTACGTTCATCTTCCAAAAACAACATGGAAATCGAACGATCAGATTGTTTATAATTTTGGAATGGATTTACATATGAAATCAATCAATGATAATTCGAAATTGGTTTCAATTTTGTATGGACCTATTGTTCTAGGTGGTTTGATTAATCAAGCTAAATTATTATCAAATAATATCCGATCAATTCGAAAAATAAATCAAACGTTAGATAAACCATTGCTTTTTGAAACAATTACTCGAGATGGAACTACCTTTCAATTTGTACCATTGTATGAGATTATTAATCAAACCTATACTGTATATTTTCCGATTGAATAAAAGTCGAAAAGAATTTCAATAATAACCTATTTAGTTTATATTTCAATCTTTTTATTTTACAATGTGTTTTTAAGAGAATCTATTAATATTTTTGTAAATATTGAAGATAAATAAATGTCATTCTTCTGAAATATCAAAAGTCAACTTGGAAATACACTATCAAACCGAAAATTGATATCACTATTATTCATAAGAATGCTTTTTGTGTACAAAGTCCAAACTAAGATGTTGTTATCTCACCTTATTTATTTGTGCATCGCAACCAACGGTAAGATGCATGCTTGTTTCAAAAGTTCTAGATAATAAAGATGTTTATTTACCTTGATGATTCAAAAGTAAAGATGTATAAAAGCCACTGTTATATCAGTGAAATTTTAGTTGAAGAAAAAGCTTTATAAAAAAAAGTGTTCTTCTACGTCTTTTCGTTTGGATGTAAACGAATTTATTCTTATTTTAAGTTCGTTTTAGATCGTCTAAAGTTAAACACACACACAAACTCCATTATGAATAAAATTGCGATTTTCTCAGCTGTTCTTGTTGCACTCTTTTGTGTTAACACTATCTCTGCTGATTCCGCTCGTGCTACCTGTGAATGTACATGCAACATTCCATCGAAAAAACATTCATTCAGACCGAGCTATATCAACACAATCGTATTAGAAGATGCAGTATGTGACAATCGCAAATGTCTTGCTATCTGCAACGAACAATATCCATTCTGTGAATCAGGCAAGGCTATCATGGCAGCTGTGTGCAAAGTCGCGTAAGTGAAAACAAATATTAAACATTGGATTTATCTGACATATGTTATACATATTAATTTATAATTTAGTTCAATTGATGTTGCTGAATCCACGACACCAGCAACAACTGGACAAACAACTACAGCTGGACCAACAACCACAGCAGCTCCAACAACTACAGCTGGACCAACAACTACAGCTGAACCAACAACTACAGCTGGACCAACAACCACAGCAGCTCCAACAACTACAGCTGAACCAACAACTACAGCTGGACCAACAACTACAGCTGAACCAACAACTACAGCTGAACCAACAACCACAGCTGGACCAACAACCACAGCTGGACCAACAACCACAGCTGAACCAACAACTACAGCTGGGCCAACAACTACAGTTGGACCAACAACTACAGCTGGACCAACAACTACAGCTGGACCAACAACCACACCTGAACCAACAACCACACCTGAACCAACAACCACAGGTGGATCAACAAACACAACAGGCGCACCACCTTCAGGTGCTAACACAATGAAATCTGTCTTTGGATTTTCACATTTCATCATCTTTGCTATTGTTTTGGCATTTTTACGTGTGTAAAAATAGAGAAAGACGGTAATTTTCAAAAAAAAAAATTATATTGTTTTCAATGGTCAATAAATCGAATAAAGTTAACATCAAATAAAAAATTAGTACTCTTTGAAAATTTATTCGAACTTTCTACAGATTTCGACAGGTAATATATCTCGTCATCAATGACCAATGAAAATGAATTTCTCACCTATTTCACAACAAGAATCTTTTACTGATAAGAGACTGTCCTTATTTGTCTNCAAAAAAATCCCTTTTAAAACGACAACAATAACTCGTTCTATGATAATTATTATTATTATTTTAACATCAACATCTAGTCTTTTTGCTGATAAGCTTTTGTTCGCAATCAAAGTGAAATATTTTTCATGNTGACAAAGCATTTGGATATTTTCTCTTCTAAGAACGATANTGTGTACATACATCTTATCAAATGATAAGACTTCTTTCTCTTTGGACTATTTCTTTTTCAACAACAAAACTAACATAAAAATTTGCTTTTTGTTTTCGTTGTACTAAAATAGTCAATAGAATCATTATGTTTGAAAACTATCTAACAAATAATAGGAAAAAAAAACGAACGAGGAAAGCGCAAAAAAAATCTAATTAACATCGAATGGGTCGTGATTTATTCGGTATAAAATTTGGAGCTCATTTATCGGCTCATTTAACACCNGAATGGCGTTCACAGTATCTTGAGTACGATGCCATGGTGGCTATTCTCTATGCTGCTATTGATCGTGCTCCACACGATTCAGAATTCGTTCGAAATCGTTATTTTTCTCGAATAAACGAACGTTTTTTTGCGTATTGTCATAAGGAACTTCTTAAGATCAATGTTTTTTTCGGTGAAAAANTATCCGAAAGTATTCGTCGTTTCGAAGAACTTCGTAGGGAATTAAATTACTTTCATCAATCTCGAATTCGACAACGAGATCGACAAGAAAAATTTCTTCGTATCCAAGATTTCAAATTAGCATTCAGCGAATTATATTTACTCTTAGTTTTATTACGAAACTATCAAACATTGAATCAAATGGGCTTCAGAAAGATTCTCAGTAAACATGATAAATTATTCCGTGAGTCAACTGGTATTCGTTGGTTAACAACAAATGTCGATAAATCACCGTTTGTTGCCAATCAACAAGTATCGAATTTAATCGATGAAGTCGAAAATTTAGTTACAGATTATCTTGAAAATGGAAATAGAAAAAAAGCAATGCAAAAACTNCGCGTACCACCTCTCACACAAATACATAAAAGTATAGTTNCATACAGGCTTGGTAATAGATTTCGTTCTAATTCCTATCAACGAGAATATTTGCAATGATTTCGTAGGTTTATTCAATGGATTTGTTGTTGTTTTATTTATTATTTTATTTCTAATCTATGGATTGACACATTTATCATCTCAGTTAACTGACAGGCGAAGGCCAATCGATTGGCAAATCAGTATTATCATCTATCGTTCATCATTAATCTTGATTGTTCATTTAATTTTAATCGGCATTAATCTCATCGGTTGGTCGGCAAACGGTATCAATCATGTTCTCATCTTCGAACTCGATCCACGTTCGCACATAACCTACGAAGAGATTCTCGAAGGTTCGTCTTTCTTATTACTCATTTGGATGATCTCGTTTATTGTTTTTATTCTCTGTGAATATCATCAAATCGATGCTCATTGGCAACCGTTGCTGTTTATTTTCTTAATTCTCTTTCTTCTCATCAATCCATTGAATATAATGCATCGTTCATCACGTTATTGGTTTTGTCGACGATTATTTCGCATATTTTCTTCGCCTTTTCATCGAGTAACATTTGCCGATTTTTGGATAGCCGATCAATTAACAAGTTTAGATTTGATTTTCTATGATTTCGAGTATTTGATCTGTTATTTCATTTTCGATGTTCAATGGAGACAAAATCCATCGAGTCGATTCATCGACAAGACATCGATTTGTCATCGTACAAGTAACGTCGTTTTTCAAACGATCATGAGCTGTTCTCCATCATGGTTTCGTATGATTCAATGTTTTCGTCGTTATTATGATACTCGTTTGAATTTTCCACATTTACTAAACGCATTGAAATATGCTTGCGGATTGTTTGTTGCGATTTGTGCAGGTTTACAACGGCAATTTGCGTCGATCTATACGAACGATATTTCGAATCCGTATTTTTCTCTTTGGATTCTGAGTCAAATTTGTAATAGTGGATTTAAATTTGCGTGGGATTTGAAAATGGATTGGGGTTTTTTCGATCAAAATCCCGGAGACAATTGGTTTCTACGTGATGAACTTGTTTATTCACGAAAGTTTTATTATTATTCAATTATTATGATTGATTTTCTTCTTCGATATTTATGGATCATTCGAATTTATCTACAAATTCGAATTGAATCAGCTGAATATTCTGAATTGTTGATCTTTATTTTTGCTCTATTAGAATCGGTACGACGTTTTTTGTGGAATTTTTTTCGATTAGAAAATGAACATTTGAATAATTGCGGACAATTTCGTGCTGTAAGAGATATATCAATTAAGCCCAATCGAATTTATCATCAATCAACAATTGAAATCGAACAGGACTTCTAGAATGTTAAGATTTATTCGATAACAAATAAAAATTCTTTTCAGAGAGATTAAAAGTCTAATTCATTGTTGTCCAATCGTACGGTGTTTGAGGTTTGTTATTCAAAGCTTGTTCGATTTCTTCTAAAATTTGAGGCGTTAATTTCGGAAGAAGAGCTAAAGCTTGAAAGTTTTCAGCCACTTGACTCGATCGACTTGCACCGGTGATAACTGTGCTTACATTCGGATTTTTAGCTGCCCAAGCAAGTGCTAATTGAGCTAAAGTTACGTTTAATTTCTTGGCAATTGGTTTCAATTTTTCGATAATATCGAAAATACGATCGACGTTTTTCTCTTCAAGACCATTCATACCTTCGCCTGATTGAAGCGAAGTTCTTAACCATGTCGATGTGCCTTCATTAGTGCCTAAACGACCTTCTTCACCTTCGATTTTACTACTATATTTGCCAGTTAGAATGCCAGACGCTAATGGCGACCAAATCGTCGTACCATAACTAATTGGTGGTTTGTAGAGCGGAGCATATTCGATTTCGAATCGAGTACGATGCAACATACTATCTGTAAAAACGAAAGAAAGTCAGTTCTATTCATTGATTTGTGAATTTACATTGCGGTTGTTCAGCACATGGACCGATAAGATTGAGTTTTTCTGCGACTTCACATGCATGACGAATTTGTTCGGATGTCCATTCTGATGTTCCCCAATAGAAAGCATAACCTTGATCGATAACCCAGTTGAAAGCTCGAACAATTTCATCCATNGGTGTATGAACATCAGGACGATGAGCAAAAACAACATCGACATATTCGAGATCGAGTCGTTTCAAACTTCCTTTCATTCCTTCGATGATATGTTTTCGTGATAGACCTTTAAGATTCGCTTTATTAGCTTGAGAATGATAGTACGGCGTTCCCCAGAAGAGTTTCGTTGAAATCACAAGATCCGTACGTTGAATACCATCTTGTTCGAACATTCGTTTTAGAACTTGTCCCATCACTGTTTCAGCTTTACCAGCTGCATAAACTTCAGCATTGTCGAAGAAATTACAACCATTATCATAAGCAACTTTCATGCACTTGTATGCTTCATCGACACCCATTTGATTGCCGAATGTAACCTAAACAAAAGTATAAACACTTATGTTTCCTGTTATCGAAGGATTTTAGTTTATTTACCCAAGCTCCAAATGAGAGTACACTGACTCGAAGACCTGTTCGGCCTAAATGTCGATATTCCATAAGATCTTTAGGATTTTTAGCGTCACTGGTCATATTTTAAGGACGATAAATCTAAACGCAAAAAAACGTTATTTTTCTTTTGATTTCACTTGTTTTTATAGGCTGCTGTTTTTTTTTCGTTCTTATCTATCGTACGACATCGAAAAACACTAATAAAATTTGTCACTAAACAAAGATCAATATTGAAAACCTCGATATATTTAAAAAATGCATATGGTATTCTTTGCAATCGATTTCTGTTTTTGTTGTTTCAAATATATTCAATGATTGGTTCGTGTAGTAAACAATCAAAATTTATCTATTATTTTTCTTCTTCTTGTTTTAAATAAGTCAGTATCAGTAACATAATGAAGATTATGTGTCTGATTAATTATCTTAAAATCTTTGTTTTTTTTTATAAAATAAAAAAGTCAGGATAAGTAGATCTTCTTAATTTATGTTCTTTCAGCGGATTTTCAAAATTTTTTTTGCAAAATACAAATGCCCTTTTACTCGACTATGAACTTGTTTCAATGTCAATTATTTCTATTTAAGATCAACAATATTTGATCGCCTATAATTATCAAATTGATAGAAGAAAAAAAAAAGAGAATTTTCGATTGAAATATAATTTTAATAAATAAATCTTCACACTCGACGGATGCAACTATTTCTCAAATGAATGTTGCACGTCTCTATTTCTTCTAAAAGTTAACAACGAACTTCAATTTTCTTAATTGAACTGTCTTGCGTAAATGCATTCTTTTTTTAAAATATCAAGTGTTTTATTTATCTCATTTAAATGTTGCACAATCAACTTAATTAAAAATAATAATCCCTTGAGGAAACAGAAAACGGAAACGTAACTACTCGTTTTAAAGTAAAAGTTCACTGAGTTGCTCGAAGGGCTTCGGTTTCTTTGATGGGAATATTAGTTGTTTGNCATCGTGAAATATATGCATGGATATATAATGGAAATATTTAAGGCTTATCAAAGAGACAAAATCAATGATTGACATCCAAGATTAATTGCATACGATGTTGTGTTTTTTTTTCTCTAAATTTAACTCTTCGAATGATATGTCTCCTGATATTCACAAGTCAGACGACGATTGTAAGCAAACATTTTCTCGATTTCTTTGTCTTTCTTTCATTTTTATGCTAATCAATATTCTATTTTAGTTACACAATTCAAACAAAAGACTAGTCTCGTTTATATTAAAGCAAAATATAAAAATAAAATGCCATCTTCATAAGAAAGACGCGACTTTTAATTGAAAATAACCGTCAAAGATATATGGTTCATATGTTCATTCTTTAATTTCCTATTTGACTTCAATAGTAATCGTACTATTTAAAAACCAACAATAATAACAATTTAAACTTTGAGAACAATTATTTCTCAATCATCAGTNATAGTAATGTCATGCGTACTGAAGCTTGTAGAAACTTATTATATAAAAATATTATTTGCACAGATTGAATTAGTTCGTTAACTATTTGTTTCTTATTCTAATGTCGTTTTTTTTCAACGAATAATGTTTGCTTGACCTGATACGTTGCTTTCTACTTATTTTGTTTACTTGAATGACGACTNTAAAAACTCGAAATATTTTTTTCTTCTTCTTCTTCTTCTTTTTTTCTCCTTGATTTCTTTTCTTTTGAGTTAACTGTTAGCATAGTTGCCTACAACCGATTCCTTTTTTCGTCTTCGTCCGCCTCGATTCTCTGGATTTTTCTTTTCTTTCTTTCTTCGTCGTCTTCTTTTTTTCTCGTCCTTTTTTGCTCGTGATATAACACGCATTTTGTTCTTACTGCTATTGAGAGTGTAACTCGTCTGCAAGCAAGTACGTTTGTCAAGATAAAAAACCATTTCTGTCGTGCACACATTCACGCGATCTATCATTTTTCTTTTAAAAATAGGTTTTGATAGGCAGACAGGAACGAATCGAAAAAAGAAACGATGACAAAATAGTAATTTACCAGAAAGATTCAGATTTCTACTGCTCGAGCATTTAAAGCAAAATCTACTTNAAGAAAAAAAAAATTTTCTCTTCTTTTTGACAATTCTAGTTGGCTTCTTTTTGTTTGTGTGTTCTGTGAAGGTCGACGTGTTTTTGTGAATTGATTACTGATTCCTTGTTGATTAAACATTCTTTCAAATGTAAAAACACAGTACTCGAGAGATTAGCTTTTCTAATATTCATCTCCGAATGAAGTTCACAAAAGATCAAAAGCTAAATATGACTTTCTTTTCTTATTTATGTTTTAGACTTCATTTATCCTAATAACAAATTATGTCCGATACCAACGATCTGGATAATAATAATGCCGAAACTCAACAGAAAAGCGCGTCACCTGCTCATTCGAATGTATGTGTGTCGATGGTTTTGCGTTTTTTGTCCAGCTTAACGTCAATTTTTGTTTTAGAAATCTCAATCATCATCTCCATCACGTTCAACTCTATTAGTGATTGACGATTCATCTGATTCCGAAGAAGTAACGATTACTAAAGAAGTAAACAACATTCCGACGAAACCTGCACCGACAACTAATTCACAAACATCACATATTCATCTAACACCAAGACAGAGTAATCGTTATCAACTTATTTTTCAATTGAGAAACTAAATCTTCATGTTATTTTCAGACAGTATTAATCATGTCATTGAACAGCAACGTCGTCGAAATTCTTCGATTGCTAAACTTCTCGGTGGTCAACCTTTACACAATCAGCAATACGAAGGTATTTCTCTCGCAAAATTTCTCTCGAAAAATATTAAATTTAATAAACTAGAAATCAATCAACAAATTATCGATGATCAAACCGCACAGAATTCGAGTAACAATCATGACAGTGGAAATGATAGTGCAATTCAACGTACACGTAGTTCAATCACACGAACTTTATTAATGAATTCTGGTTAATTTTGCGAATATGAATCGAATTGTTTATTTTTCGATATTCGTTTTTTAGATNGAACGAATAGTATGACAAAGAAATTACCGCCGCCATTGCCGCCTGTGAAAACTTCATCAGGACCCTCGTATGCAAAAGATTTCGAATATTTAATACACGGTGAAATTGATCAAGACCATGGATCGTCAGTTAACCCACGAACTAGTAGATTCACGTCGAATAATTGTCAATCGAAAAGCATCGATTCTATTCTAGATTCGGTACCGAGAATCTATTCAACTCTCAATCAATCGACGAATCCACTCGCTCAAACATTAAACACTTTGAAATTAAAGCGAAAAAGGCAAATTCCAAAAACGCCTTCGAATGTTCCTCCGTTTGCTCTTCATGATCCATTCGAACTTCAAACATCATCATCGACAACCAACAATTCCACGCCATCGATCATTCATTCTTCAAATAAATATGTCCATTTCGAATCGTCAAAACGTCCTTGTTATCCCAATAATTCATCATCATCATCATCACCACACAAACATCCTCATCGAAATCCATCGCCTTACAGTCAATTCTGCATTCAAGAAGAGTCACCATCTACAGCTCAACGGTCGCCTTCGCCAACCGATGATTCGCTAACATCAACGCGTAAAACAAAAGTAAATATTTCCATTGATAATCATCAGCATTCGAAAAAGTAGTTGTACCATTCGTCATCTACTAACAGTAACATTTGATATATATAAATTTAATAAATACTCTGGCAATTTGTTCTTATTGAAACACACACACACACACAGCTTTCTCTCTCTTTCTCAGACAGAAAAAAAACCGGCGAATTGAAATCATTCGTCAGTAGATTTTGAGTTTTATTTTTAGAACATCTAAATAGAATAGAATGAAACCGATCATATACCGGATGTCTTCTACTTTGTTTAATAAGCGCAACGATATTTTTCGATTTATTCGAGTGGAAAACTGAAATGAATTCATGCAAAATATTTAACTAATGATTTCTTTGTTTTAGTCGATACTTGTTCAACCAGATGCACATGAACATCCGAGACAACGGTCCTATTCGAATCTAAGCGAATCATCATCGACAACGATTCCGTTGAAGAAACGTTTGCTCGATGCCTACAACAATGAACAGTAATTATGTTCATTTCTTGTGATCTCGTTTTTTTTTCTTATTTTTATTTTTGTGTTCGTTTTCTGTAAACAAAGAATATATATTATACATAGATTTTCGTTTCTCTTTGAATGAATCGATAATAACAGATATGTATGCTGCTATATGCAAAGTCAACTAGTTTCGATTGGTCGAATAAGCATTCCAATGAAAATTGCAATTATTTTACTGACATCTCGAACGAGATAATTTACTCTTGCGAAAAAAAGTGAGAAAAAGAAAGACACAAGTAGTTTTTTAATTGATTTTTTTTTCTAATTATGAATGATATGTTAATAATGAGAGAAGAAGTTGTTTGTGATTCGTCAGATAAATTAACGATGCGTCGTACTTGGGATCAAATCAAATAAATACTCAACACCTGGCCAAGAAACTTGATTGGTGATTGTTGTAGATTCGTTTTTTTCGTTCGCTTCTTCTGCTTCTTCTTTTACTAAATTCAAAACCTGATTGTGATCACTTTCGTTCCCACCATCATCATCATACGGTCAGATTTTCACAGTTATGATGAAAATTTATCAATTGATTCTATTAATCTGTGCTTTAATTGTTCGTTTATCAGCTTTCACTGATCCATCTGTGTTAAATCCACAATTACTCAAACGTTTCGAATACAAATTATCTTTCAAAGGACCTAATTTAACTTTCAAAGATGGAACAATTCCATTTTGGTCATTCGGTGGAAGTATGTTTCAATGATCAATTCTTCATCGATCAAGTTCTATTTTCTCTCGATTCATTTAGGTACTATTGCTAGTGATGATCAAATACGTATTACACCATCGATACACAGTCAAAAAGGTTGGCTTTGGAGTAAAAACCCAATGACAGCTGACAATTGGCTGCTTGACGTGAAACTACGAATTACTGGCCGAGGTCGTCTTGGAGCTGATGGAATGGTATGAGTTTTGATACAGGTCGTCGTCGTCCTCTTCTTCTCTCTATACGAAAAGGTTACGACCCACTAATCTCTTTGTCGACATGTCTAGCTAAAGATGACCTTCCGTTCTCTTCTTTTTTTATATCTCTTTATGTTGTTGTTCTTTTCTAGGCGATTTGGTTTACAGAACAAACAGGAGTCGAAGGTCCAGTTTTTGGTTCGAATGATAATTGGAAAGGCTTAGGTGTTTTCCTTGATTCATTCGATAATGATGCTTTGGTAAGTTTAACTTAAATCGAAACAAAAACGATCTGAGAATTTCGATCAACATAAAACTAAATATCTATCGAATCTTTTTTCTTAGACTATTGAGCTCGTAAGTTCGACGTTTTCATGCTTTTCATGTCTATATTGTTTTACCTTTAATAAACTAACTAAAGTTCACCTAGAGCACCGTTTATTTATTGTTTTGTTTGAACGTTTCTATGAAATTTTCTTCAATAAACTAATTTCGATCGTATTTCCTAGCAAAACAATCCAATTCTTGCCGTAATGGTTAATGATGGCACGAAATCGTACGATCATCAACGTGATGGCAGCGGTCAAATTCAAGGCAGTTGCATTCGAGATTTTCGAAATAAACCATTGCCAATTCGACTTAAAATCGAATATGTCAATCAAGCTTTAACAGTAAATATTCAAACAAAAAAAAAAGAAAGAAATTCAATTCTCCGAATATTAACATAAATAGGTTTATATAAACAATGGTATTTCACAAGATGACAATGCGTTTGAATTTTGTACACGTCTTGATAATATTCAGCTNCCAAAATCGGGTTATCTCGGTGTAACGGCTGCGACAGGTGGTCTGGCTGATGATCATGATGTTCTAGAATTTATTACGAATACTTTTACGGATCGACAAGCTCCCGGACAAAATCAAGCAGCTGTTGATGAACAAGCGAGAAAATANAAAGAAGAATATGAAAAATACGAACAGGAATTAAAAAAACAACAAGAAGAGTTCGTATTTAATTTACTTTTTCATCGTTAATTTCGATTTCTTTTAGTTACAAAAAAGAACATCCTGATTTAACAACACCGATCAGCGAACAGGCATTGGTATGTTCTCGTTTTTTTTCTCGACGACCGACGATTTAACTTTTGTGTTTAGTACGAAAGTGAATACGATCGAGAATTTCGTACGATCTTAGAAGGTCAAGATCAAATCCGTAATTCGCTGACAAACATCGATCGTAAAATGGCCGAACTCTTGGGTCGAGTCGAACGATTAGCAATAACCGGTGGCAATCAACAGCCAGTAGCCAGCGGAGGTTCACAAGTAAATCATTGGCAAATATTTTCAAAAAA
>JGI26530J50255_1001436_pt1 | contig 16194 bp, 27 predicted proteins | sample ThiBiot_500_plan_2_FD_50255 | JGI IMG/M metagenome (IMG submission 50255) | reverse complement strand
AAAAAAAACGACAAGAGACTTTTGTTTGCACGATATTTGCTTTTCTCTAGGGTCGATGAAATGAGAGATCGAATCAATGAACCTGTTGATGCATTTACCAAGCTCGATTATGCGTAAGAAGACGAGTTTTATTGAGATATTTAAATGGAAAGGAGAAATGTTTTGTAGAGCAAAGGAAACAGACGATGGCAAACGTGTACTGGCTAAACATGAAGAACTTCTTCAGTTATTAAACAATTTTGCTAAGAGTATATTCAGTGATTGGTCGAAAGATGTTGGACAAGCATCGAATTTTAATCTCAAACAACATTTAATCACACGTAATCCGGAAACACACTTAATAACAACTAATTTCGATGCTCAAGTAATGAAAATTCGATGTCCGAAGGAAAATATTCTCACAATCTTTTCGAATTTCTTAGCTTATCGGTGTTCTACGTGAAGTTAAATATATGCAGCAAACAAAAGAAGTTAGTGATAGTACAAAAATTCCCGAAGATGCCCTTAAAATGTATCAAGAAAACGAGAAATTCGTTAATTATGTTACCAATCTCGATTACACGACATCGTCGTACAACAAGATTCGTTCGACTGTTCTCGATGTTGAAAAACCACTTGTTGAAAAACAATTAGCTGAAATCGATCAAAAACTTATGCGAGCCGAAAAGGAACTCTCATGGTCGACAGCAGGTATTGAATTTTGTCAAAATTCGTTTTTGTTTTTCTTTTGTCCAATCTTTTGATACATAACATAGAATTGTTTATAATTGAATCGAAATTCTATAAGGGTTTGTTTTTTGCATGATTGTTCGGTACCTTGTCTCGTGTAATCAAGGAAAAAAAAACAAGAACACAAAACTCGAAAGATTTCAACGATTACATACAATTCTCATCCTATTTTAGACATTTGGGATTATATTAAAAGTACACGAGCTGAAGTTCATGATCTGGAAAATCGTTTACATAAAGCAAAAGCAAATGTTGAACAAATTCAACGATTGATGTCAACATGGCAGGATGTGCCATTGTACAAACGATCTGAAGGCAAATCGACGTTACTCTATTTGGACGATAAAGAACAACGTTTGAATAATCGATACAAAGAATTAGATGAAACAGGAAAGAAAATTCACGGTCTATTGAAAGAAAATGGTGAATTATTAAAAGTTGAAAATTATGATACGGATGCATGGAGAAATTATGTTGATTATGTTGATCAAATGGTGTCGGAAGGTTTTAAGAAAATTATTCATTGTAATCTCACGTTCTTCTTACGTGAAACTGATACAGCACAAAGTCCAGATCCATTATTCGAATCTCAATTACTCTTACAAGTAAAAAAAAATCTTCAAAATCGAAATCTTTTATTGAATTTCTTTCTTCAGACACCGAATATGGTCTTCAATCCATCGATGGACGAAAACGATAAAAATACATTCTACGAACTCATCGAAGATCTTCTCAATACAATCTACAAACAAGGCTCTCTAATTCCACGTCTAGCATCTCACACCAATCAAGCCAATTATCAAGACGCACTCGAACATATGCAAGATCTTGGCGATCTTCGAAATGAATTCACCGAACGTGTCAATGCCGTTATTGCCAAAGCAAATGAATTTCGAGCATTATTCAATAAATATGCGTATCTTTGGGTTGATGATCGACAAGAATTCATGCGACAATTTCTACTCTACGGACATGTATTGACACAAGAAGAAATCGAAGCCAATGCGGAACAAGGTGTTCCACAAAATCNACCGACTTTACAACAATTCAAAGAACAAGTCGATACATACGAAAGTATCTACGAAGAAGTTAGCAAATTTGAAGATACGAAAATCTTGGACAAATGGTTTCGAGTCGATTCACGACCATTCAAACAAGCTCTACTCAATATAGCCAAGAAATGGTCATTTATGTTCAAACAACATCTCATGGACGATGTTACTAATAGGTAAAATTCGACAACAAACCGATAGATTTCTTCGTATTATTATTTCTTTGAATTTTAGTCTTCAAGAATTAGCTGAATTTATTAAATTACATGACAAAGGCTTGAATGTAACAGTCAATGAAGGTGATTATGATTCNCTCGTTGAAGTCATGGCTCATCTNGGTGCTGTCAGAGAGAAACAACCGNTCTACGATGTGATGTTCGAACCATTGAAACAAAAACTTGAACTATTAAAATCCTACGGACAAGAAATTCAAGATGATGTTTACGAACGTTTGAATGCTCTTCCAGAAAAATGGGCTAACACGAAAAAACTTGCAATGAACGTCAAACAACAAGTTGCACCATTGCAAACGAACGAAGTTGCCAATCTTCGACGAAAAGTCGCCAATTTCGATGTTCGTCAATACGAATTTCGAGAGAAATTTCGCAAAGATTTACCGTTCAGTTACGATCAAACACAAGTCTACAAAAAATTGGATCTCGGTCATTTGGATATTTCAACAATGGAACGAGAAATGCAAATGCTCAACGATTCAGCTGCTCTATTCGAAGTGACGGTGCCCGATTTCAAACAAGTCAAACAATGNCGAAAAGAAATCAAATTATTGAAACAATTGTGGGATTACATTTGTCTCGTACGAACGACATTCGATGATTGGAAAAAAACCAAATGGAGAGAAATCAACGCCGAATCTGTACGTAAAAACGACAAAAACGAGATGATTGAATTGACTTTTTTTTCTTCTTTTAGATGGATCAAGAATGTAAGAAGTTTGCCAAAGATATTCGAGGTAAATCATCAAATTTCTTTTATTTTTGAAAACTTCATTTCATTGTTTCTTTCAGCTTTGGACAAAGAAATGCGCGCATGGAATGCTTACGCCGGTCTCGATGATGCCGTNAAAAACATGATGACATCATTACGTGCTGTCACTGAACTACAAAATCCAGCTATTCGAGAACGTCATTGGCTCGAACTTATGCAAGCAACCGGTGTCAAATTTGAAATGACTGATTCGACAACATTCGCCGATTTACTTGCACTTCGTTTGCATCAGTACGAAGATGAAGTTAAAAACATCGTCGACAAAGCTGTCAAAGAAATGGCCATGGAAAAAGTCCTTCGTGAATTGGATAACACATGGAAATCGATGGAATTCACACTTGAACCACACACACGAACTAAACTGCCGTTGATCGTTGTTCAAGAAGAATTAATCGAAGTTCTCGAAGAAAATCAAGTTCAATTGCAAAATATGTTAACATCGAAATACATCGCACATTTTTTGAAAGAAGTCACCGATTGGCAACGAAGTCTTTCACAAGCCGATCAAGTCATTCATATTCTCATGGAAGTTCAAAAGACATGGTCGCATTTAGAATCGATTTTCATCGGTTCACAAGATATTCGAAATCAATTGCCCGAAGATTCGCAACGATTCGATTCGATTGACAAAGATTTCAAAGAAATCGTCGAAGAAAATCAGAAGAATTTAAATGTCGTTGCTTGTACAAACCGACCGAAACTAAACGATCGTTTAGAAGATATTAAATCACGTTTATCCCTTTGCGAGAAAGCACTCGCTGATTATCTCGAAACAAAACGATTGGCTTTTCCGAGATTTTACTTCGTTTCAGCTGCTGATCTCTTAGATATCCTATCGAACGGCAATGAACCCGAAAAAGTCATGAGACATCTAACGAAATTGTTCGATTCAATGGCCAAATTGAAGTTAACCGAAGAACGTGGACATACAATCAAAGAAGCAACAGCTATGTGGGCTAAAGACGGAGAATATATGTCGTTTCCATCGCCATGCGATCTCAATGGTCAAGTCGAAGTTTGGCTCAATCGACTTTTNGATAAACAATGTGAAACTGTTCGATATCATTTAACTGAAGCTGTCGGTGCNTACGAAGAAAAACCTCGTGATCAATGGATCATGGACTATCCTGCACAAGTTGCATTGACTGGCTCGCAAATCTGGTGGACAGTCGAAGTGTGTGCTGCGTTTGCTAAATTAGAAGAAGGCTACGAAAATGCACTCAAAGATTTCTATCGTAAACAAGTTTCTCAATTGAACGCATTGATCGCNCATTTACTCGGCGATTTAACACCGGGCGATCGACAGAAAATCATGACAATTTGTACTGTATGTATTTTCTATTGACGAATCGGAGCTCGTTTTCGAGAGAAATCTGATCTGTTTAGATTGATGTGCACGCTCGTGATGTTGTCACGAAATTAATCNCAAGCAAATGCGAAAGTGTCAATGATTTTATGTGGCAATGTCAATTGCGACATCGTTGGGACGAGAAAGAGAAAGATTGCTTTGCCAATATTTGCGATGCTCAATTTCGTTATGCACATGAATATCTCGGCAATCAACCGCGTTTAGTCATTACACCACTAACAGATCGATGTTATATTACATTAACACAATCGTTGCATTTGATTATGGGCGGTGCACCAGCTGGTCCAGGTAATTGATCGAATTTTTCAAACAAAACAAAGTCCTATNATCTGTATTTTAGCCGGTACGGGAAAAACTGAAACAACTAAAGATTTAGGTCGAGCTTTGGGTATTATGGTCTATGTGTTCAATTGTTCTGAACAGATGGANTACAAATCCTGCGGAAATATCTACAAAGGATTATCACAAACTGGTAATTAACGTAAATCGAGATTTTGAATGCAATGAATTGATTTGATTTTTCAGGTGCATGGGGTTGTTTCGATGAATTCAATCGAATTTCAGTCGAAGTACTTTCAGTCATTGCTGTCCAAGTCAAAACAATTCAAGTACAAACTTCTGATCTCGACTTTTTTTTATTCTTCTTTGTTTCATCATTTAGGACGCCATTCGAGAGAAGAAAACACGATTTTCATTTATGGGTGAAGATATTCGTTTGAATCGAACAGTCGGTTTATTTATTACCATGAATCCAGGTTATGCTGGTCGAACTGAATTGCCCGAGAATTTGAAAGCTCTCTTTCGGTAAATCGATTCGTGAATTTGTTTGTTTTCGAAAAAAAAGAAAATGCTTGTCTTTTCTCTCAGTCCATGCGCTATGGTTGTACCAGATTTCGATCTAATTAGTGAAATTATGATGGTTGCCGAAGGTTTTACGGACGCACGTTTATTAGCACGAAAATTTATTACACTCTATTCATTGTGCAAAGAACTTCTTTCGAAACAAGTAATTCAAAATCTTTATTCATTGAAATGGATTTCTAATTTGTTGTTGTTTGTTTAAGGATCATTATGATTGGGGTTTACGTGCAATTAAATCTGTACTTGTCGTTGCCGGTGCACTTCGTCGATCGGATCCAGGTCGACCTGAAGATCAAGTCTTAATGCGAGCTTTACGAGATTTCAATATTCCAAAGATTGTTACCGATGATATGCCAGTTTTCATGGGCTTAATTGGCGATCTCTTTCCTGCACTCGATGTACCACGTAAACGGTAAATCGATTCTCGTGTTTTTGTTTTTGAATTTCATTTGTTCGATATTTTAGAAATCTTGATTTCGAAAAATTGGTTAAACAAGCGACAGTTGACTTGAAACTTCAACCAGAAGATTCGTTTATCTTAAAAGTTGTTCAATTACAAGAATTATTCGAAGTACGTCATTCAGTTTTCATTGTTGGCAATGCCGGTACCGGTAAATCACAAATCTGGAAAGTTTTAAATCGAACATATCACAATCAAAAACGCAAACCTACCGCCGTCGATTTGAATCCAAAAGCTGTTACCAACGATGAACTCTTCGGTATTATCAATCCAGCAACACGAGAATGGAAAGACGGTCTATTCTCAACAATTATGCGAGATTTAGCAAACTTGACATCCGATGGTACGTAAAACCCAATTGAATCAAAATCATCAATTGATTCATTTTTCTAGGACCCAAATGGATTGTACTCGATGGTGATATCGATCCGATGTGGATCGAATCATTGAATACTGTCATGGACGATAATAAAGTCTTGACATTAGCTAGTAACGAACGTATTCCATTGAATCCAACAATGCGTCTTCTCTTCGAAATCAGTCATTTACGTACAGCTACGCCTGCCACTGTTTCACGTGCAGGTATTCTATATATCAATCCAGCTGATCTTGGTTGGAATCCACAAGTCGCAACATGGATCGATACACGAGAAATTCAATCTGAAAAAGCTAATTTAACGATTCTCTTCGATAAATACGTTCCAATGTGTCTCGATGCTGTTAAAAGTCGATTTAAAAAGATCACACCGATTGTCGAAGGTGCACATATTCATATGTTATGTCGTTTACTTGAGTGTATGTTAACACCAACAAATACGCCTGTCGATTGTCCCAAAGATCTCTATGAATTATACTTCGTTTTCGCTTGTGTTTGGGCATTCGGTTCAGCTCTATTTCAAGATCAGCTGACTGATCATCGTTTAGAATTTTCGAAATGGTGGGTAACTGAATTTAAATCTATTAAATTTCCAGCACAAGGCACAGTCTTCGACTATTATATCGATCCTGAAACGAAGAAATTCGAACCATGGACAAAACTTGTACCGAAATTTCGATTGGACAGTGAAATGCCATTACAAGTAAGAACAAAAAAACTAAATATGCGAACAACAAGTTGATCGTTTGCTTTTAGTCGGTTTTGGTTCCAACTGCTGAAACAACACGTATTCGTTATTTTATGGATTTATTATTGGAAAAAGGTTGGCCAATTATGTTAGGTAAGTGTTTGTCTTTGATTTTTCTTCGAAAATTCATTCGATCTTCTCAGTTGGTAATGCTGGTTGTGGTAAAACTGTACTAATCAATGATAAATTATCATCATTGAATGAAGATTGGTTAGCCGTATCAGTTCCATTTAACTTCTATACTACCAGTGAAATGCTTCAATCAATCTTAGAAAAACCATTGGAGAAAAAAGCCGGTCGAAATTACGGTCCACCAGGTAGCAAAAAGATTGTCTACTTCATCGATGATATGAACATGCCCGAAGTGAGAAGTCACTTGATTTTTCTCGAAAACGAAATTTTNGTTTTTGTTTTTGTTCTAAGGTCGATCAATATTATACTTGTCAACCGCACACACTNCTTCGTCAACATTTAGATTACAAACATTGGTACGATCGACAGAAATTAACGTTGAAAGAAATTCACAATTGTCAATACGTCAGTGCAATGAATCCGACAGCAGGTTCATTCACAATTGATACACGTTTACAACGACATTTCGCAGTTTTTGCTGTCTCATTTCCGGGTCTTGAAGCTTTAGAAACGATCTATATCGGTATTCTCTCACAACATCTAGCCGAAGGCTTTGCTCAACAAGTTCAAAAATATGCCAACAGTCTTGTTCGAGGTGCTCTTGAGCTTCATAAACGTGTNACAGCATCATTTNTNCCAACAGCTATTAAATTTCATTACATATTCAATCTTCGAGATTTGTCAAATATCTTTCAAGCTATTCTCTTTGCTAAACCCGAAGCTATCAAAACTCACAATGATTTAATTCGTATTTATTTACACGAAGCTGAACGTGTCTATTGTGATAAATTAGTCGATCGAACAGATATCGACACGTTCATGAAACTTCAACGTGAAGTTGCAAAGAAATCGTTCGAAGAAATCGACGAAGANTATACTTTCAAAAAGCCAAATATNTACTGTCATTTTGCACTCGGTGTCGGCGATCCCAAATACATGCCGATTGAAAATTGGACACAATTGCAAAAATTATTGAACGATGCTCTCGATGCTTACAATGAATTGAATGCACAGATGAATTTAGTTCTTTTCGAAGATGCTATGACGCATGTATGTCGTATTAATCGAATTCTCGAAGCGCCCAGAGGCAATGCACTTTTGATTGGTGTCGGTGGTAGTGGCAAACAGAGTTTAGCTCGATTAGCAGCATCGATTAGTTCACTTGAAGTCTTTCAAATTACACTTCGAAAAGGTTCGAGGGTGTTGATGCACAAACAAAACTCTCTTTTGTGTTTGTTTNCTTGTAGGTTATGGTATGAACGATTTGAAAACNGATTTAGCTGCATTATACATCAAAGCAGGTCAAAAAGGTATGGGAACTGTGTTTCTNATGACNGATTCTCAAGTTGCCGATGAGAAATTCTTGGTTTTAATCAATGATATGCTTGCATCCGGTGAAATTCCGGGTCTATTTGCTGATGATGCCATCGAGGAAATCATTGGAGCAATGAGAAATGAAGTCAAATCACAGGGTATCGATGATACACGAGAGAATATTTGGAAATATTTTATTGAAAAAGTTCGACGAAATTTGAAAGTAAAAAATTTTGTATTCGGAGAAAAACGGTTTTTCGTAAANGAAACCAATTAGGTCGTACTTTGCTTCTCACCTGTCGGTACAACACTTCGAGTACGATCACGTAAATTTCCAGCTATTACAAACAGTACTTCAATCGATTGGTACCACGAATGGCCAGAAGTACGAACGAATTATTCTGACAAATTAAAATTCGTTTTGATTNGNCCTGNTTTGTTTTCTGTAGGAAGCTTTGATTTCTGTCGCTAATCGGTTCGTAAGCGATGTTGACACACTCAAACCGGAAATCAAAGATTCCGTTGCAAAATTCATGGCTTTCGTTCACAAGAGTGTCAATGATATGAGTGTCACTTATCTTCAAGTAAGAATTGTCGTTTTATTTGTATTCGTAATTCGATGTGAACGTTTAGAATGATAAACGATACAATTATACAACACCGAAATCGTTTCTTGAACAAATTACGTTGTATAAAAATTTACTATCGAAAAAGAATCGTGAATTACAAGAGAAAATCAATCGTTTGGAGAGTGGTTTAGTTAAATTGCAATCATGCGCTCGACAAGTCGATGATTTGAAAGATAAATTAGCAGCACAAGAAGTCGAATTGAAACAGAAGAATGATGATGCTGATAAATTGATTAAAGTGAACGAGAAAAAGAANTCNGTTTTCGTTTCTGCATGTTATTATTTAGGTTGTNGCAACTGAAACTGAAAAAGTAACGAAAGAAAAAGAAATTGCCGGTGTTGAACAAGCGAAAGTCGCAGAAATCGAAAAGAATGTTACAGCCAAAGCACAGGATTGCGAACGAGATTTAGCTCGTGCTATGCCTGCNTTGAAAGCTGCCGAAGAAGCTTTGAATACACTTGATAAAACAAGTTTAACGTATGTGAACATCACAATCAAACGCGTTTCTAATTGAATCTATTGTCTAGTGAAATGAAAGCCTTTCCAAATCCACCTGAAGCTGTCTTGAAAGTCGGTGCAGCTGTGCTATGTTTAATGCCGCCAGGTGGTAAAATTCCTCGACCTGCACAACGTGATTGGAAAGCTTGTAAAGCCAGTATGGGTAATGTCGATCAATTTCTTCGTAAGTTTCGAAATTTAGGGCTAAAAGAAAAATAATCAATCTATGAATAATTTGAACAGAGGCTTTGAGAACTTATGATAAGGAAAATATTCGTGATGATATGCGTCGAGAAGTCAAAGTTTATATCGATGATCCAGANTTTGATCCAGANAAAATTCGAACGAAATCAGCTGCTGCTGCCGGTCTNTCTGCTTGGGTTATTAACATTCTTCTGTAAGTGATCGTGTTGAGTTCGTTTTTCGTTTTTGTTTACCCTAAAGAATTTAGATTCTACGAAGTCTATTGTGAAGTCGAACCGAAACGTCAAGCTTTAGAAAAAGCAAATGCTGAATTAAAAGCAGCTCGAGAAAAACTCGATTCCGTCAATCGACAAGTTGCTGTACGTACTTTTGTTTTACGATTTTCAAATAGAAAACTTCTCGAATCCGTCGTTTCTTTTCTAGCAATTAGAAGAAGCTCTAGCTAAATTAACAGCTGAATACGACACAGCTATGGCTGCCAAACAAAAATGTCAAGAAGAAGCCGATCGTACGGCCTATACAATCAATTTAGCCAATCGTTTAGTCAATGGTCTTGCATCGGAAAATATCCGTTGGAGAGATTCAGTTGCTGGCTTTCGAAAGTCCGAAGAAACAACGCCCGGTGATATTCTTTTGATCACTGCATTCGTTTCCTATGTCGGNTGTTTTACCAAAGCCTATCGTGTTGATCTTATGGAAAACTATTGGCGACCACAATTATCTGCANTAAAAGTAATTGAACAAAAAAAAAACGTCAAAGTTTAAGATTGATGTTTGNTTTTTTTTCATTAGACACCGATACCTGTCACACCGGAGATCGATCCATTGACATTAGTCGTCGATGATGCGGTCGTTGCTGGATGGAACAATGAAGGTCTACCATCAGATCGAATGTCAACGGAAAATGCGACGATTCTAACAACGTGTGAACGATGGCCGTTAATGATCGATCCACAATTACAAGGCATTAAATGGATAAAACAACGTTATGGAGAGAAAATNAAAGTTATTCGATTAGGACAAAAAGGTTATCTCGATAAAATCGAACAAGCCATAGCAGCTGGCGATGTGCTTTTAATTGAAAACATTGACGAATCCATTGAAGCTGTACTCGATCCGTTACTTGGTCGAAATACGATTAAGAAAGGACGTGCAATTAAATTAGGCGATAAAGAAATCGAATATCATCCCGATTTTCGTTTGATTTTACAAACAAAATTAGCTAATCCACATTACAAACCTGAAATGCAAGCTCAAACAACATTGATTAATTTCACTGTCACAAAAGATGGTTTAGAAGATCAATTGTTAGCNGATGTCGTTGCTAAAGTAATCATTTTTATCATNAAATTTCAATTTAAATACAAGTACGTATATTGATTTGATTAGGAACGACCTGATCTCGAACGATTGAAATCTGATTTAACCAAACAACAGAATGAATTCAAGATTACANTGAAACGTCTTGAAGATAATCTTCTTGCTCGTTTATCATCGGCTGGCTCGAACTTTCTCGGCGATACCGAATTAGTCGAGAATCTCGAAAATACAAAACGAACCGCTACTGAAATCGAAGAAAAAGTCAGCGAAGCTAAAGTTACATCAGTCAAAATCGATGAAGCTCGTGAATTATATCGTCCAGCTGCAGCACGTGCTAGTTTGATCTACTTTATCATGAACGATCTCTGTCGTATTCATCCAATGTATCAATTCTCATTGAAAGCATTCAAAGTCGTATTCGCCACGGCTATTGAACGAGCCGAACCATCCGAAGATGTCAAAGCACGTGTNCATAATCTCATCGAATCGATTACATATTCAACGTTCATTTACACAACTCGAGGTCTATTCGAAAAACACAAATTAATCTTCACATCTCAAATGTCGTTCTTAGTAAATCGAAAAAAACATTTGTTTTGGNTAATCGAACTTGTTTTTTTTCGTGTCTTNCCTAGATTCTACTCGCATCGAAAGAAATCGATCCGAAAGAACTCGATTTTCTTCTTCGTTATCCAGTTGTGCCCAATGTGACTTCACCCGTTGATTTTCTCAATGATATTTCTTGGGGTGGCATCAAAGCTCTTTCGCAAATGCAAGAATTCAACAATCTCGATCGAGATATCGAAGGATCAGCAAAACGTTGGAAGAAATTCGTCGAAATGGAAGCACCTGAAAAGGAAAAACTACCACAAGAATGGAAGAATAAAACAGCATTGCAAAAATTATGCATGATGAGAGCACTTCGACCTGATCGTATGCTTTATGCATTGAGGTACGTATTGTTTTTTTTAAGGGTGTTGATTGAGATATTAAATTCGATCTTGTTTTAGTTTATTCGTCGAAGAAAAATTAGGCAAACAATTCGTTGAAAATCGTGCNGTACCATTTACGAAATCGTACGAAGAAACAAATACGAGCACACCGGTCTTCTTCATTCTTTCGCCTGGTGTCGATCCAATCAAGGATGTCGAAGCATTAGGAAAGAAATTAGGTTTTACAATGAACGAAAAAACATTCCATAATATTTCACTCGGACAAGGTCAACAAATTGTTGCCGAAGAAGCTATGGACATTGCAGCCAAAGAAGGTCATTGGGTTGTCTTACAGAATATTCATTTAGTTGCTAAATGGTTACCACAATTAGAAAAGAAATTAGAACAATGTTGGGAAACAGGTCATGAAAATTTCCGAATGTATATGTCAGCTGAACCATCGGCTGATCCGGCATTTCATTGTATTCCACAAGGTATTCTCGAATCGGCTGTTAAAATGTAAGTGATTTATTATTTCTCGTTGAGATTAAATTTGAATTAATCGATTTACGATGATTTTCAGTACGAATGAACCACCGACGGGTATGCAAGCTAATTTACACAAAGCGTTGGATCTATTCAATCAAGATACATTGGAAATGTGTGCGAAAGAAACTGAATTTAAATCGATTTTATTTGCACTTTGCTATTTCCATGCCGTTGTTGCTGAAAGGTGAGAGAGGAAGAATATTGATTTTTGAAGATAGAAGTATTTTTCTAGACGAAAATTCGGTGCACAAGGTTGGAATCGTAATTATCCATTTAATAATGGTGATTTAACAATCTCAGTCAATGTACTTTACAATTATTTGGAAGCTAATTCGAAAGTTCCATGTAAGAAGACAATTTCCTTTATGATAAAGTGCCCATGCAACAACTATTTGTAGGGGAGGATCTTCGATATCTATTTGGTGAAATTATGTACGGTGGTCATATAACAGACGATTGGGATCGTCGTTTATGTAAGACCTATCTCGAAGAATACATGAATCCTCAAATGGTAATTATTATTATTGAAAAATAAAGATTCTTTCATTGTTTTTTTTTTGATATTTCTAGTTCGATGGTGAACTTTATCTTGCGCCAAGCTTTCCCATCCCGCCATCGACTGATTACAAAGGCTATCATGGTTATATTGATGAATTTCTTCCACCTGAATCACCGTATCTCTACGGTCTACATCCAAATGCTGAAATCGATTTTCTAACAACAACAAGCGAAAATCTATTTAAGACAGTTTTAGAAATGCAACCGCGTGATACAGGTGCTGGTGCAGGCGGTGAAGGTGCAGGCATGACACGAGAAGAAAAGATCAAAGCTAAACTCGATGAAATTCTCGATAAACTACCCGATGAATTTCCCGTTCGAGAACTCTACGCTAAAGCCGAAGAGAAAACACCGTATACAGTCGTTGCTCTACAAGAATGTGAACGAATGAATATTCTTACAAGTGAAATGCGTCGTTCATTGAAAGAGCTCAATCTTGGCTTGAAAGGTGAATTGACTATAACAGCTGATATGGAACAATTACAAGACGCTCTCTTTTTCGAACAAGTACCAGCCGCGTGGACCAAACGTGCTTATCCTTCGATGTACAGTTTGGGCATTTGGTACAGTGATCTCTTATCACGTATCAAAGAATTAGAAATGTGGACAGGTGACTTTCAATTACCGGCAGCTGTTTGGCTTGGTGGATTATTCAATCCTCAATCGTTTTTAACAGCTATTATGCAAACAACTGCACGTAAGAATGAATGGCCGTTGGATAAAATGTGTCTATCAGTTGATGTTACGAAAAAATCACGTGAAGAACTTGGCGGTGCACCACGTGAAGGTGCTTATGTTCATGGTTTGTATATGGAAGGTGCTCGTTGGGATACACAAACAGGTCAATTAAGTGAAGCCAGATTGAAAGAATTGACACCGATGATGCCCGTCGTATTTGTCAAAGCNATTCCTGGTAATTGAAAATCTTGTTGTTGTTGTTGTTTGATTTCATCTATTGATTTATGTTTAGTTGATCGACGAGAAACGAAGAATATCTACGAATGTCCAGTTTACAAAACGAAACAACGTGGTCCAACATTCGTCTGGACATTCAATTTACGTACGAAAGAAAAACCAGCCAAATGGGTTTTGGGTGGTGTGTGTCTTTTATTAGCTGTGTGATTTACGATCGTGTCGTTTCTTAGACTGTTGTTTTTTCTTTTCTTCGAAATAATATTATATATTGAAAGCAAATACTGATTTTATTTTTTTGTTAACGAATAAAAGTATTCATTGAGCTTACAATAAAGTACAAAAGCATAATAATTTAATTCGAATAAGTGCATTCTATTTTTTATTCATTTACTCATATTAAATGTGTATCATGCAGGCATAATTGTTGAGGTAATGATAGCAATGACATTAAAAACAATCACTAAATATATGTGCACGTTCTGTATACGAATCTAGGNGTACCGTACTTTTTTTTTCGTACGATGATAAGGAACATATTTAAAGGGCACGTATCATAATTATTATGTATACATTTTCTTTTTGTGCGTATTGCGTACATGTTGAACTCAATCACTTTAATATCATCAATTATACTACCGATTGNTATCGGACTTTCGAGTCCGATAACACCATTTATGACATACAATCATTCGGTATCATTGCAAGTGAATGTATCCGAACTTTGGTGGACAGTCAACGAAGACAATCAGACAATTATTTTCGAATTGCATATCAAAACAACGGGATGGATTGCTTTAGGCATTAGTCCTGGTAATATTTCTCATGCGTTTGATTTATTGATTCGAAATTTTGCTTTTTTTTTCTAGCTGGAGGAATGACGGGCGCTGATATCGGAGTTGGATGGGTTACTTCCAATGGAACAGTTTACTTTCAAGTATCGAATATTTCTTTTTATTTTTCTGATATTATCAAAAAACATTTTCATTTAAATAGGATCGACATGCCATTGGGGAAATGCTTCCTTTAATTGACAATACAACACAAGACTGGTATGCCCTTCGAGGGCAAGAACAAAACGGTTGGACTGCTATTCAATTCACACGTGCATTGGATACATGTGATTCGATGGATGTAGCTATCAAAGTATGATTCATTCTTTAGATATTTTTTACTTGATAAATGCTTATCAATAGTCTGGCACGAATAATCTCATATTTGCATATGGCTCAGCCGATCCGAGTTTAACACCACCGGTCACCGATATTACCTATCATGGTTCGAATGCTCGAGGTACAGCTATCTTATCACTTCGATCTTATAGCGATCCACCGGCAGAAAGTAAATTCGCATCAATGGATTATTTCGATTTTCAAATAAAAAATGTTTGTCTCACAAGAAAAATAATCGATTTTATTGTTGTTTTTTCTGTAAATTTAGTATACAATCCCACNCAATGAAACAACGTATTACTGCCAAATCTTCCGTGCGCCAGCTCGTTATACATCAAAACGACATGTCGTCGGGGTGCGAAAAGGAGTTTTCTTATTCAANCAATCAACAAATTATTTTTTTCACTTTCTTTTTAAGAATAAAATTCTACTTAATACAACAGATGTAAGTATTATTCATCATTTATTAATGTACGAATGTGATTCGACAACTGCATTTAACGATACCGATCTACCTGCTGATCTTTGCGATAATATCTGGATGGAANTATTGAATTGTTCAATGAATATCGCTACTGGTTGGGCAGTAGGCGGTGATATTGTATGTATTCGGAAATTTCAATTCAAAACGACTTTCTCGATCGATTCATTTAGATGACTGAATTTCCTCCTGAAGCAGGCTATCCAATAGGCGCCAATTTTTCAATAAAATACTATCTCATTCAAATGCATTACAACAATCCAACGGGCTGTCAAAATTGTGTCGATAATTCAGGCCTTCGATTTTATGTGTCCGACCAACTGCGACAATATGATATCGGCTATCTTACTTTCGGTACAGATGCCACAATATTAAGTTTGGCANTTCCACCGCAAGTACAAAACTTTGCTGTTGATGCCTANTGTCCGTCCGATGCTAGTAGTGTGAGTGTTATTGAAAATATGAACGATTTACTAGTCGAAAGATTGAAATTGATCTTAGTTCTTTCCATCGACTGGTATTAAAGTCATTAAAGCATTTCCACATACTCATTTACAAGGTAATTCGATTTTCTTCTATCGATCGATTGAATTCAATTGAATGTTCAATTCAAAGGCAAATCAATTTGGACAAAAATAATTCGAAATAAAACAGCTGTCAGCTATCTCTTCAATGCCGAAGCATACGATTTCAATTATCAATTCGAGCATAATTTNCCTGAACCCGTTTGGTTATATCCAGTAGAATANATTTGCTTTCGAAAATTTTCATTAAAAATATCAAGATTATTNTTCTTAGGGTGACGAATTCAGTACTCGTTGTGTTTACAATACAATGAACAAAAATACTGTCACAGTGGTAAAAGAGATAAAAAGAACTATTTGAATGTACT
>JGI26530J50255_1001424_pt1 | contig 16301 bp, 17 predicted proteins | sample ThiBiot_500_plan_2_FD_50255 | JGI IMG/M metagenome (IMG submission 50255) | reverse complement strand
AAAAAAAAACTTATTTCGCACATGAATAACCTGTAGATGGAATCGCTTTTGTCTACGAGTATGAATGGATTAATAATTTTGTCAGTCATCAATCTTACATCGGTCAGAATAATTAACATTCTCAATTAATATTAATCGATCACTTATATTGGTAAATTGACTGTCACGAAACTAATGCGAAATCTTTCAATTTGATAAGATGAAAACATCCATTCGACAGCATGTCTGCTTGTCATTTCATTGATATTTGTACGACAAATCTATGTTTAACTATAGCATATGGGTAAATATGTCAAGATCGATTTATCCACGAAGAGAAAATATCTGATATGGTAGTCATCAGACAATGATGCCATGATCTTTTTTTTTTCTTAATTAACATTCGATCGTTAACTGATATCAACTTTTGTTAGTTAATTTTCAAGAACAAAATATATGTTTACTACGGCGAATCATGTCAAAACTTGTTTCTGTTGTTTGATATGACATAAAATATATATTGTACACAAGAAGAAACAAACAAACATATTACTGATAAATAAGAATCATATAAGTGATTAAATCACAGAATCGATGGCGAATAAAAAGAAAGGAAATATATTGAATCAAAAATCATNGTAAAGAAAAATCATTGATTATGATTGTTCGTCTGTTTTACTGTTGCTTGCTTCCTTAGATTTCTTTCGACTTTTGAAATCAACCATAGCTTGAAAACTTGATGAATTATATCTGTCATTATGTTTTAAAACATGAGCGATCTACGAAAATAACTCAANTTTTATTTNGAAATATCTATTCAAAACAAAGANCTTTACTTGTTTTAATCCTTTAATCTGTAACTGTAGGTCTTCGGTATCCGATACTTGTAAACTACCGACTTNGTTTTCTATACGTTCTGTTATAAAAGAAAATTTAAAAAAATGATATTAATATCGATTTGAGTTACCAATGAATTTATTCATATAATCTGCGCATTTCTCTTGTAATTCCCGATTTTCTTCCAATTGCTGTTTGGTTGTTTTTCCAGCCCAGACCTGAGTATATACAAACAGTGAGAAATGATAAATCTTGAATCGTCATACTTCAGTTACGGAATCTGACAGAGGATTCGATAGAATTGGTTTGGGTGATGGTGAACGCGGAATATCATTGTTAATATTTGGTTTTATTTGATCCATTTGATAAGTTGAAGAATTGACTTCAATATGCGATAAAGATTTGGACGGTTGAATAGTTATTACGGGATGAGCAACATAAGATTCTGATGTTCGAGTTAATGGCACACGGAGAAGTTTAGGACGTGATTTATTTTCTAATCATTAGGACAAATTAAAGATTGTTTAGTAATAAATGAAATAAACGAACCTTCATCGACATCAGCTGAAGATTTTCGAATTTCATCTGAGTTAGATACGTGTGGTTCTTCAGGAGGGATACTTAACTAAAATAACGAATTCAATCGTTTCTTTTTCTTTTCTTTTTGAATTCGAGTTTACTGTTCGTCCTGATAGATTTAATGCTTGTCGAATAACACGTTCAGCATGAGTAATAATGTTTTGTTTCATTAGCGATTGAAGAAAATGACTAGATGGTATCTCTCCTTGTTTTTCAACTAGAATAACATTTCAAACAAAAGAAAAACAATGAAATCGAATAAATTATTAGTTTTCTTTTACTTTTATGACCGATTTCCATAATAAGTGCAATGAAAAAATGATGGACAAAACCAAAATGATCGTCAAAACAAAATATCACCGTCCAAAGATCTTCAAAATCAAACTTTTCTTTTCAAACAAATCTCATTCTATACGAATAGATCTACTTGGTATTGATTCAAATGGAATTTCTCTTGAAAACAAAACTCGAAGCCAACGTCTATTTTATGAAAATAAATAAATAATCAAACATTTTTCGATCTTCTAACTCACGTTCCGTATACAGTCGGTTCAATGGCAAGTTCTTCAAGTTTTTCATGCAATGTTTTATCGTGTGTTTTCAAATGATCAGCAATTAATTTGATCTGTTTAGCATTTTCATTGGGAGGAATATGTACAGTTTTTAATTGTTGGAATGGTACGTGTTTCGTATCATGTGTAGGAGCATGCTATTGATATTCAAAGAATTATTTCGAAAGCAATGATTTTCTCTTACTCTACGAATATGCTGAGGTGGAGACGAAAGAGCATAATAATTTCGAAGATGATCCATGATTTTTTCGAAAATTGAACTAGAATATATTCGAATGAGATCATTGAAATGAAGAAATTCATCGAATTGTTTTTTTTTTTACAAAGCATCATGNTCGAGATATTTCTCATCGTAGATTTTTTTCATTAAATCATTTGATTGTTCGTATTTATTGACTTTTAAACTTTCCAAATGAATTGTATAAATAACTAGTCCAAGTATTTCATGCATACCCTAGAATAAATTCAAAAATATCGAATAGAAAACGAAATAGTTCGTTGTCACTTGTTTATATGGTGTTTGTTGATAATGACGAGTGTGAGTAAATATTAATCGAAGTTGAAGGTCTATCATATGTTGATCTCGAAAGAATGCTATGTCTTGAAATCTGCAAATGAAAAGAACATGAACGAAATAAAATAAAGCATAAATAATTTTGTTGTTTTTTACGATCGACGAAGATCTTTGATAATTGTTTCTTTGAGTTCTTGATCTTTGAAATATTGTCCCCATAAACACTAAAAATTCATTGAAAATCAATCGTTTTTTTTTCCTCCTATGAATTATGATCGAAATACATTTTCATCGTCTGAAAGAGGATGATTCGATGCTTGAGCATGTTGACTATCTCCGCTCATTTGATAAGGATCAATCGTATATTCTCGTGCGAGTATGTCATAATTCTGACGAGATTTATCGAGCATTTCATTCCATTGACTGGAATNACGTGGTAAACAATTGAGAAATACACGCCATAGAANTGTATTAAACGANCAATCAACTAATTCTCGATTTAGAATTTTTTCACGAGTAAGATCAAAATTGGACTGATCAAAAAGACTTCTAAATTCAGCTCTATACAAATCAAAATTCAATCAATATGAAATGATTTTTTGTTTAAATTTCGATTACAGAAGTGTTGGAGGATTGTTATCCTTGACATCGACCGGTTTTTTATTTATTTCTGAATATGAAGANGGCAACTCAGCTGAAATTAGACAAGCAACAATAACAATCAATGCAGACAAATTCTCTTACGTGTAGCAGAAGATACATTAGTAGTTTTGTGAACAGATGCTGAAACAGGAGGAGATTGTATTTGAATAGGAGGTGGCGGTGGTGATCGTTGTGGGCGTCGGTTAACATATTGTGGATCACGTTCTAATTTATGGTTTGTTGTCATCATAGAGACTTCGACACTCGACATAGTTTTCGATTGAATTTCGTCGAAATCCAATTTCTCTTTTATTCTATTTTGATTATATTAATTATCTGTCTGAAATATAGATAAACAAAACATAAAAAAATTAGAAAGCATACTCAAGTTCTTTTGCCATGTTTTTTCAAATAAACTGTGAGTCTTTTTTCTTACGCTTTCGTTCTCTCCTACTCAAATAAAATTGTTATCAGTCAACGCCTAGTATCTGTTCGTTCGTTCGTTCGAAGAAGAAGAAGAAAAAAAGTAAACTTTAATGTTTTTCAAACAACNAAAAATATAATCTTTTACTCCACATATAGACTCATACTCTCATCATGAAAATCGAATAAAACAAAATAAACAAACAGATATGATTATTATTTGAGTATAACACAGATCTTTTTGCTTATATTTTCTGAAAGAACGAAACATAGTCACCGAGATATGCATAGATATATCAAAGCTAGAGAGAACAACAAACAAATCCAATGAAAAATAATTCTTATCGATTAAAGCCAATAGGATCCTGGAGCACGCTGAACTTTCAACATTTCGTTATAAGTTAAATTCAATGGAATATTTATTCGAGCACCATTTAAGTGATTTTTTTCGATCGAATTTAAAATCATATGTCTACACATTGAGAAACATATCGAGATTTTGGTTTTATTTAAAAATTTCGTACCCATCTCTGTATTGCAAAAACATAGCTGGAATGTTCACATTTCGTTTCGTCATGTCATCCATCATTTCAAGAAAATAATCATCTGCTGTTGGATCATTATCCATGATGATCACGCCAAGAGCACCACTTTCTTCAGCATGTATGACTTTGGTTACGAACGAACATTCTCTAAAATATTTTTCTTGATATAGAAATCATATTCATGAGAAATTCGAATAGATCTACCCTCGTTCGATCAAAACAATAGTTCCATCGACTGCAAAATGATTATGTAATCGACTGCATCCTGTCAATGGTTTGCCAGGAATTAAATAAACATTTTTAAGAAAATGATTCTAAACATAAAAATAGATTTGTTTTTATTAATGCAACAAAAATTTCTATTACATAATGGAGCTAGTTTAAAACTTTGAGAATTAACTCACAAATTTAGCACCGAAATTGTTTGCTGGTCGACAACGAAATGTATAACTGATATCAGCTAAAANAAACAAGATTTCTGTTTTCTTTTGATACTATACAAAAATAACGTACATGGCTCTAAAATTTCGAAATAAAGATCCTTTTCATGATCTCTATTTGCATAGGATAAAGTAACGAATATATAACAAAATAGAACANTAAATAAATGCGAATATGTCAACGACATTATCTGATTTGGTTTTGAGTTTTGGATGTTGTATTCAATTTATCATCAATGGACGAATTTTCTTGAAATCAACTATCTGAAAAAGTGAATCGAATAAAAATACATTCGTCTTGTCTTACATTTTGATACATCACATCACGTTAGTTAGTTAGTTAAAAACAAATGGGTATCGAAATTGAAATATCCTTGACAAGTGATAGATACAAATATATCAACTAAAATGCTAAAAACATAGATACAGGCATGTACATTATGATTAGTTTGAAGATAAATTCGACTCTCATTGCTATATTAGTTTATGTGCAGATAGCAAAATTGAATGTGATTGAAAATACTTTCGCTGTGTTTTTTTTTGTGAAATTACGAGTTATTTTTTTAACAAAATTGAAATGTTTTGCGTATAGCTTTTTCTATTCATTCATTTACGCACATGATCATCAATAAACCAATCGATACGAAGTATACCGATGAGTCATTGCCGTTCTTATTGCACAAGAAACAAAAACTGAAATCTGCATAGAATATAATAAAAAATATGTTTTATCTCAATATTTCTAGAATTTTCGAGATTGAAAAAATAAAAACATTTCCCCATTTTCATTTTCTCTTTCATTTTTACCCAATTTCTCATCGAAATTACAAAGTGCATTGCTATGCATATTGACTTCCAGTGTAGAAATAAACAATATGGCCGTCATCATATATGAATGAATGTATGTGTGCATACGCATTCTCTCTCTCTGTCTGTTTTTTTTTCTATCCATCTCTTATCCCGTTCAATAATCATTAAATATGTCGTCAGATAATTCGAAATTATTCTCTTCAATTAAATATTATACGACTGGTTTTCGTGATTCATCTATCGAAAGTCAATTCAAACAAAATGGTGCGACACGTTTATTTTATTTAACAGAAAAAACGACACATGTCATTTGCGATGATTTTGCTAGTCATAAAGATGAATTAGAACAAGATATTGAAATCTATCAAATTCCAATTGTAACATCAGATTGGATTCTCGCTTGTTTAAAAGCTCATACTCTTCTACCAATTGATTCCTATCTTAGTTCGAAACAAACAATTAATCAAGAAAAAGAACAAGATAATACCAGACAACTCTTTCAATCTTGTACATTTGCTAATGCAAATTTAACTCGAAATGATCATAATAAACTCTATGCTATGGTTACGTATTATGGCGGTCGATGGTTGGCAAATTTAGATAGTTTAATATGTACACATGTTATATGTGCATCAGCATTACCTAAAAATCGTAAATCTGGCGATGCAAATAATAATCTTGAAGATGGCGATGAACGTCTTCAAGATGCTTATGATATTCAATCGGATAAAGTTCATTTGATAACACCGAATTGGATTATTGATTGTATTCAAAATAATGATTTAATCGATGAATCAAATTATCATCCGGATTTACTTGACAATGTTGATGATTCAATGGAAACCGATGATGATGATGATAGTGAAAGATATCTTTCGAGAAAAGTACGTTTTTTGAAAAGAAATTACATATTTATTTATTTGTTTGTATTTATAGGATACAATTCAAACGAAATCATTTCCTTCGAAACATTCATTGACGTCAAAATTTACTTCAACATTAAATAAGCCATCATCATTAGCAAAAGATAATAAAGATTCGTCAACATTCTTCGAAGAAAAACTAATCCGTCCATCCATTTCTGCGAATCTCGCAGCGTATAAATCTAATCTTCAATTATCTCGTCATGCACCTCCAGAAACTCTTTCCTACGAATTAAACTATTCCATTCAAGAGAAACACAATCAAATTCCATCATCTCAATGTTTACTCGGTTGCATTTTATATATTGACGAACGTGAATATTCAACAACGGTATCGAAGAGTGATCTATCGACATGGTCACAAACATTAACTAAACACGGTGCAATCATTGTTAATGATATTATGCATACAAATTTAACACATTTCGTTTGTGCTTATTCGACAAGTGATCTTTTTCGACAAGTTTCCAAACGTGGAAGTGTTCGAATGGTGACTGCACATTGGCTCAATGATGTTCTACAAAAGAAAAGTCTTTTTGTACCCAATTTAGCTATACATTATCCGACACCATTTGAACCCAATGAACCTGATAAATTACCTCTTGCTAAAGCTCTTATAACGATAACAGGATTCGACGGCATTGAACGTGCTCGTCTTCGTTATATGATACGATCATTAGGTGGCAAATATTCTGGTCATTTAGGTCGTTGGCATACACATTTAATTGCACGTGAAAGTGGAACAAGTGAAAAATATTTGAAAGCATTCGAATGGGCAATACCAATTGTCAATGGTTTATGGTTATCTGAACTCTTTCTAGGCAATAGTAATGCTCTTAAACAACCGCTAGACGATCGTTTTCGACGTTTAAGTGGTACGCCAACAATCGATCATTTCTCATTCGATCAAAGTTTCGTTCATGAATTACTTTTACCATGGTCACAATCGATACGTATCAGCGATGAATTACTTCAACAAGCGATGCATCGTCATCATGAACAACAATCGGCATTCTATGATAATGAATCAATGAAAAGTTCATACATGGAACCGATTTGTACTTTAAATGAATCGATTATTCCGAATAAAGGACCTTTACTAATCATGTTAAGTGGTTTCAATGCGAAAACATTGAATCATTATGAATCAATTATAAAGTCTCTTGGTGGAAAAATCTCAACTCTNCCACAATANACAACACATTTAATCATGAATAAATTCTTACGTACAGAAAAATTATATGAATGTATGGGTCATGCTGCTTATATTTTAAATAAAAAATGGTTAGATAAATGTCAGGAAGCAAAAAAATTTCTACCAGTTGAGGAATCTGATTGGTTACTNGATGATGAAGTTAAACCACCACGAAATCTTTTAAAACAATCGATTGACAAACGTTTCAATCGCAAGAATCGACCATTATTTACTGGTTATACATTTTTTCTTACACCTAGTGTTCAACCATCGCAAATAACATTGAAATCGATTATATTTTCTCATGGTGGAAATGTTCGACGAAATTTTCCAACAATCAAACAATTGACAAGTTATGATGAACACACAAAAATTCCCAATTGTTTAATTTTAACATGTGATATCGATAAAGTTTTATTGAAAGATCTACATAAATATAATAATACAGATTTCGAAATCAAACTTCTATCGATTGATTTCGTTCTTGAAAGTATTGTTCAACAGGAAGTTCTCAGTATTGATACGTTTGTTATGAAAGTTTAATTACTTCAGATATTTTCAATTCAATGTCTTTCTTTCTTTCTTTTTGTCAAATACACCTATTACTTGTAGTCAAAATAATATCGAAACAATGTTTCATGTTCGAATAAACAATTTTGATTGACTATTGTCTTTCTTTTTCAGATGTTCGGATTTCCTAGCGATTTATTTGGCATGGGCGGTGGAAATAATCGTCGAACAAATAGTAATGCATTAATACCTCAACAACAGTCAATATTCGGCAATTCTCTGATGTTTCCATCGCCATTCGGTGGTATGGATGGCATTTTCGAGAGTTTCGGAATGAATTCATCACCATTTGCCATGATGGATCGAATGATGCGTGCAACAAACGATTCATTATTTCTTGGCGGAGCTAATCAAATGACTTCGAATGTACCAATGCAATCGTTTACATCGACAACAGTCATGTCATTTAATGGAGCCGACGGACGACCGAAAGTTTATCAAGAATCGACGTCACATCGACGAGGACCTGATGGTTTAGAAGAAACACGGCAAGCTGTTCGTGATAGTGAACGTGGGATTAATAAGGTGCAAATTGGTCATCGTATCGGTGATCGTAAACATGTTATTGAACGTGAAATGAATGTTGAAACGGGTCAGATATCCGAAAATGTTGAACTTGAAAATTTAGATGAAGAAGAAACTGACGATTTCAAACGTGAATGGCGCGAACGTTCAAGTCGTGCTGGNCTTTCTCGTCATCCACATACGTCATTTAATACTAATCATCATCGTCATCCTCAATTAACATCCCATCGTTCGTATCATCCATCATCTCAGCCAACACAACAATTAGCACTCGAACATAGTTCAANATCGAATCGACATCAACCGAAATCATCTAAACATTCGAATAATAATCATCATCATCATCACTATCATCATCAGCCGCCATCTCAACGACCTAATATTCATCGTTCAGATACAATCGATTTAACTCGTGATTCACCAATTATCCAAGAAGTCGATGATGATGATGACGATAATGANCAGTCACCAGTAATACAAATCAATTCAACTAAACGAAAAGCTTCATCATCAAATCCAAATGATCTCGATATAAATCGAAAACATCGACAGAATCGATTTTAATTTTCATCATATTCGATATTCTTACGTGTACAAATCGTTTGTCATTATTATTCATGAAAGCAAACTTCAATCGCTAGAAATTTCTCTTTCTCTCTCTCTCTGTCTCTCGATGTTGTCCTTAATTCAACCTTAATATTCGTGNCCAAAAAACTATTCGAGATCAAATATATTTGTTTGTGTGTTTGTTTGTTTGTTTTTCTGCATTCGCGTTCTTCGAATTCTGTAGGTGCATCTGTTTGTTCCTTGTTCTTCTATTCATTTTGATGAAAATGAAAACAACTATCAGCAATAGGAAAATCAATTAGTATGAATTACTTNAGCATATTATTATTGATTTATTTATTTAGATGTTTACATGACATGTATTCGAAAGAAAATGAATGTGTTGGTTTTTTTTTCTCTGTCTCTTGGTCAAAATTCTTTCTTTTTCTCTCTCTTCATTTACTTCAAGCTCTAATAAACACTTTGACTATATTTACGTAAGATTTCTTTACTGATGTCTATATCTATCTTCAATTTTAGTATTATGGCCATTGGCTCTGTCAACAGCCTGTTAGATCGATTCAGTATTATTATTATTATTTGTCTATAACAAAAGAAGAAGAAAAAGAATAGAATCTAAAGGTATGTTCAATCTTACATCATGTTCGATCAAGGATTGTGTATTTTTTATTGATCTATTTTGCGTGAACTTATTTGTAGAAGAAGAAAAAAAGAGAAAGAACGAGCAGTAATCGACGATAGTTGTCTATTTGACATTNGTTACATACCTAGACATCATTTGTCCCTGACGTACATATATTCTTGATTCGTTCACGAGTTTGTGTATTAGTTTTTCAATAAAAAAAAAGATAAGACTTTTGTTTATTTGAATATATCTATATCTATATATATATATATGTATCGATCGTCTTCAAGGTGATCGATACATTTATTGACTAAAAAGATTATTGATAGATGAAGAGAAAGTGAAAAATTCTTTTCAAGCAATTTTATTAATCATTNGAATTTTTCAAGTGAGTTNCCATATCCATCCGCCTTCGTCGTCTCAACTCGTAGTTATTTATGGCGATGAGAATGATGATGATTCATATGTGACTATGTATTTTTTCTCATTTTGAGAAGAATCATCGATNACAGAACGAGAAGAGAAAAAAAACGGGAGACGCGGCGGCATCATTCATCAGTTACTTACGTTTTTTCCTTTCTTTCTTCATATTACTATTGAAACAAATTCGAATAAAACGCTTTATTCTACGACGAAAAATCATGTCTGTAGGAACATCATCATCGTTATGTGCTTTGAATGTTGACAGAACGAATGGGTTGGACAATTTTTATTTACAAAAATTCCACGAATGAAATCATGCTTTGCTTTTCTTTTCTTTTTGATTTTACTTCTTCTAGTGTCAGCATGAGTTTTGGCATATTAAAAAATCTCTTTCCGCGCAAAAATCAACCTCAAATCTCCGAAATATCGACACCGATCAGTGTTAAAAAAGATCTGCACGTTACATACGATCCAGTGACAAAGACATTTCATGGGTTACCACCTGAGTGGGAGGAACAAGTTAAAAGTTTATTTACGTATGTTCTCTTTTTTGCTCTGCAATCNATTGACATTACCTACAATCAATTTTATGATATTTAGTCATTCAAAACCTGAAGATAAAGCTCGAGTGATGAACTGTGCACTTAAAGTTATTCAACAAACGATACGNGAAAATCGTAAATATTAGTCTTGTTGGAGAGATTATGTAAACGATATTGATTTTGTTTTGTGTTCGTCAAGGAAATCCAACGAAACACATGCGTATTCAGGATACATTTCATCCTGATGGAATCTCATACGAATCAGGCGATGAATTGAGTGAAACAGAAAGTGATCTGAGATCATCNCAAGAAAAATTAAATGGAAATGGAACGTTTTCACCGCCTTCCAAAGAATCTCACGGTAAAATTGGATTGANAGATTTTTTTTCTTATCAATTCCTTCTCGTAGACAATCGATCTAGTATGAAGAAATACACGGTCAATAGTTCGTCACCACATGTCCTTGCAAATGTATTATGTCTTTGATTTTTGATTATTATTTACATTCGAGTTTTTTTTTTCCCGTTCATAGCAACCACCCAATTTTGTTGAAGAACTTAAAAAAGCAACAAATCGTCGAAAAGAAAGTACTAGAGTAAGTTTCATCGAAATAACAAGCAAAAACGAAATATTTTTNCAATCGATCAATTTCTATTAGACAGACAACAATAGATCTGATGACGACGACGATGATGAGGTCGCTGTTGCTGCTGGCAATGGTTCGAATTCGAGTACACCAGCAAATTCTCGTCCAGTGACACCTCTTGCAAATCGTCTTCGAGAAGTTGGTATTAATAATGCTGTCTATCAAGTCAATCGAGATACATTAGTCAATGAATCCGATCCGAATATTGAACATCTTCCAGCAACATCTTTATCAGCAAAACGTCCGCCACCACCTCCCATCGCCAATCCTGTACCACCACCACTCCCGGCTCGTAATTATACGAATGAAAATTATACTGCAATGACAAATAACAGTGAAAAATCTCGTAAACAGCCCGAACAACCGCCAGAATTACCACCGAAAATAGCTCGAGCAATAGTTGGCACGGGCAAACCTCCGACATCGACTCATATTAATACGCCTGTACCGAAAACAAATGCGACTAATAAAGAAAATCAAACGATTGCACCAACAGAAACCGAAATCGTTTCACCTTCGCACGAAATTAAACCGATCCAACGACATAAATCAAAAAATGCTCGAAAAAAAATGACAGAAGAAGAAGCAAATAAAGAACTCGGTTTGCTTTTCATTTCATTTAATTGATATTTAAATAATTCGATATTTTATTTCAGAGCCGATAGCAGCAAAAGATGACCCAATGATACGATTTAGAATCAAGAAAAAACTTGGCTCAGGGTATGTTGATTAAATCGATTCAAGTAGTTTATTTTTTGAGGGTTGTCGATGTTTTTTCAGAGCTGCAGGTGATGTTGATTTAGCTCTCGATACGAAAACAAATACAAAAGTCGCAATAAAACGAATGCTTTGGTCGAAACAACCACGTAAAGAATTAATTGTTGGTGAAATTCATGTTATGAAAGATTGTCGATTTCGTTCGATTGTTAATTTTCTTGATTGCTATCTACGACCTAATGAATTATGGAGTACGAAATCGTTTTCTTGTNTAGAATTATTTGAACAAAACTTTTTCATTTAGTTGTTATGGAATATATGAATGGAGGTCAATTAACACAAATTGTTGAACAAACAGTCCTTGATGAAGGCCAAATGGCTGCTGTTACGAAAGAATGTCTCGAAGCTTTACAATTTCTTCATAGTAAAAATATTATACATCGTGATGTTAAATCAGACAATGTTCTCGTTGGTTTCGATGGTTCAGGTAAATGAATTTCGTCGATATTTCAACATATTATTCAATATTAATTTTAGTCAAATTAACTGATTTTGGTTTCTGTGCACAATTAGCAAATACTGAAAGTTTACGAACGACAATGGTTGGTACTCCTTATTGGATGTCACCTGAAGTGATTAAGAAGTATATACTTTCTTTTTTTGTATTAAATTCTTTTCTTATTCATTCAATTCTCTTTACATTTTCAGACTTAAATATGATCGTAAAATCGATATTTGGGTATGTTGTTTATTTTCAATGAATAATTTTGAATGAAAACTTGTTTTTTTGATCTAGTCATTGGGTATTTTAATGATTGAAATGATTGATGGTTCACCTCCATATATCAACGAACAACCATTTCGTGCTATGTGCAAAATAGCCATGCAAGAAGAACCACCAACCATAACACCTGAATCTCAAGCACGAGTATCTGATGATGTGAAAAATTTTCTCAAACGTTGTCTAACAATTGATCCGCAAAGACGTGCAGATACCAGTGAACTTCTTCAACATATATTCATCAAACACGCTAAACCTCTATCATCTCTCTGTCCGAATATCAAAGCTGTCTGCAAAGCTGATACTGATTAAAACGAAAAACAAAACTTCCTCTTATTATTATTATTATTATTATTTTTCTTTTTTTCTTCTTTCTCGTTATCATTTTTTTATTTCTATCATTGTGCATATGAATTTTCTTTTCGGCTTAGCGAGCCATATTTTTCTAACATTGTTAACATACTCTGCCTGTCTGTTCAAACGAAAGCATTTGTTACATTCGTTCCACGTATTTACGAGATAGTTTATTCTATTATTTCTAGCCTGTTACTTTGTCCTCTTTCTTCTATTTATATACTTATAAACACAATCATTTGAAAAAGAAAATTCCTATTTACAAGAAAACGAAAACAAAATAGAAGAAGATATTCTTTATTTGTTTAATTCTGTGATTTTTCTCGTTTTTCTTTTCATTTGAATTCATCTTGCATAATCAATTTTCATTCTCTCTCTCTCTCTTTTTCCTATTTTTACTTGTCTCAAATGCGAACTTTTGCAAAGCACAAAAAAGGAAACAAGTGAATACATAATTACATATGGCTCATAGCAATCATTCTGTCCTTTTTTTTTTACTTTTTTTGTATTCCATCCAATGTCAAATAATACAACTTGATCCATTTTTTTTCTCTTTCTTCTCGTTTCTTTTTCAAAATAAATCAAAGTATCTTATCGAAGTTTTCATTCTTCTTTTTTTTTGTAGATGTTGAGTTTTAGTTGGAACTCTGTCGATGAATCAACGTGAGCTGAACTGCTTTTCCGCTCGATAGTGACTCATGAATGAATCATTTTTAGATTCCAAGGAACTTTACACAAATATACAAATGCATTTAAAGGTTTTCAAAATCGATTTTTTGTATTAGATGCACAATCGAANTGTTTACTCTATTTTATGGTCAGCAAAATATTGAGATATGATGCTTTTCTAATTCTTTTCTTTTTCTGCTTAGCCCGATGAAGTTCGAAAGAAAGGTCCGAGAGGTGTAATCGAATTAACTGACTGTTGGATTGCACCTTCAAATGAAGATGATGTAACATTTACCGTACAGACCAGTGGATCAGATGTGTATAAATTTCGAGGTAGATTAGAAAAAAAAAATGTTCGAAACTTTTCTCTTATACGTATAAAATTCTTCTCGTTTAGCAATTGACGCCAAAGAAAGACAAATATGGATTGATCGATTAAGAGTCTGTTCTGGATCAAATGCAGCAGATGTGGTAGATATTATTTGTTAATACGTTTNTTAAATATTCAAATTGAACTTTTTTTTGAAAAGTTTGTCTCATCACTGCCAGCAGGAAAATCGAATTTGATTAATACATCATCATCTTCGAATGAAACAAATACTCGTTCATCGAAACGACGAGATTCGAAGTATGATCTTACCAATCGAATGATTCGAGATCTTATTTTCTTCGAATAGAATTCAACATCATCAACAAACATTGAAAGAAATGCGAGAAGTACTTCGTTGTCTCGAAGTCAATCAACATGATTTCGTAGAGACAATTGATGTAAATTCTCAGATTCATTTTCTAATATTATTCTTCACTTGAATATTTCTCATTTCAGTCAATACCTGATAATTATCACTTAAATTCATTATCAAAAGTAGAATTCTTTCATCCATCAACTTATTTTCATTGTCAATTTTATTATTAGGATATGCTTTTACTTCGTTCGATTTCTCAATCGTGCGTACATTCNTTACAAGATAGTTTGATTATTCTTACAAAACGAAGGTTCAATATAATTCACTAATCATTAAAAGACGTATTTAAGTAATTCGTTATCTTTTTTCGTGAATACAGAGTGCCAGATTCTGATCATCTTCTTCAACCGGCGACAATTCCAGCTCCATTATCATCATCACCGCAATCACCAAATGCAATACCAAATTTATCCGGTAAACAATTAAGTCAATCGTATAACAGTGGTACCAATGGAAAACCAAATTTGAATACAGGAAATCCATTGTCAAATAGTTCAACTTCGCCTCTGAATAAAACATCGAGGTAGAATTTCAGTGATATGTCATTTTATTTCGCAATTTTGATCATNTTGTTCTTAGTTTAAGTGGTCTTAATCAACAACCATTAACTACTGATAATCTCTCATCAATAAAAGCCTTAAGAAGTAATACCATTGAAAATTTCAAAAAACAATCAAAATTTATTTCGTTTTTCTTTTCTCAATGTTAGTCGATGCGACTACTCCAACTCGATCATCAGAATCTATTCAATAGAAATCTCATTATCTCACTATTGATACATTCGTTTCATTGATCTGTATATAACAGTTCTTTCAGCCAGTGTACTTTGTTTTCAATCATTTAAAAGAAACAAACTATTATTTTATTTTCTCCTTTTAACTTGCAATAAACTCCAACTAAATTATTTCAAATTTTCAAGAAAATGTTTTTCTATATTTCTCTCTATTTTGTTTTTTTCTATCTTAGATGCCTGGTACAATGACTGAGAATGAAAATCTTTTGAGTCTTCTCTCAATTGAAGTACTCATAAGTCAAGTTGAAATCGACATGAATATACCTTGCCATTTGCCGTGTATGGTTTTTCGTTTACTCGATTATCCAGCTGTGTCAATACCATTTTTTGATCAATGGCAAATCGAAGAATTTCATGAACTCAAACGAATTCATCCGAATGTTTCATGGCGACAGTTACTTGCCGATCAATTCTATGAACTTCGTTCGGCAAATGGGAAATTTAATTTCAAACGAGGAAAATCATGTTTATTTAAAACTTATTTCAAAAATTTGTATAACCATTTATTGAATGTACCATTGTTTCTTTTATTGATCGATCAAATCAATAATTCAAGTACAAATGTTAATACAACACAATTTATCGGTAGTTGTAATGTAAAATTAAATGAATTAATCGAAGTTTTGAATCAATCAATTATTCGAAATGGTACTGATATTCCACTTGTTGAACAAGAAACATTCCATTGTACACTTTTTAATTTAATGGGAACGAAAATCGGAACTTGTGACGTAGCTGTACGATTTTGTCATTATGGTACAACGATTTTAACTCATTTACCTATGTTAGATGATGGAATTGTTAAAAATATGAACGATAAATCTTCTGAACCAACAACAAAAGAGAAACTTGCAGAAGTATCAAAACAAACAACAACAACAACA
>JGI26530J50255_1001419_pt1 | contig 16374 bp, 17 predicted proteins | sample ThiBiot_500_plan_2_FD_50255 | JGI IMG/M metagenome (IMG submission 50255) | reverse complement strand
TTTTTTTTTTGGTATTCATAGAATCCAAAGATTTCTAAATGAATTAGAAAAATCATTGAGTACAACAGCAAGGAAAGAACCATTGAATACAACAAATTATCTAGCATGTCAACGTTTTCTATCGGAACTTATTAAAATATTTGATATTCATGGTTATGAAAAAGTATACACTTGCAATTTTTCATTATAAACGAAAATCTATTATATTTATCGTCGATTTTCTAGGATCCTCAACTCGAACAACGTGTTTTCTACACTCTAAATGGTTATACAACATTAACAAAAATGATTGAATTACGTGCTGAATGTAATAAACCACCATTAGCACCTGAAAAGTATATTTCATCCTCGCACAATCTCTGTATGATTCATTCAATTTCCTTTTTTTTCCATCTTCTACAGTCTTATCGCGTTGACCGTCTCAGTATATCGAGCTGCAACAACAAACAATCCTGATAATGCACTCTATATACTCAATAGTGGTAAAATCATCACAATAGTCGATAGTCTCGATCGACATTTAACTGTACGTTAATTGTTTGAAATTGATTCGACTCTCAGTTTTGTTTATTCAGAATTTCAAACTCGATGATCAAACTTCGAATGTTGATCAGAGTGAAAGCGAACGATCGAATCAAATCGATTTAATAGCAAATCTATCTGAATTTCTTGCTAATCTATTAACAATCTACAATTCGAAAATGAATGAAATTTATAAACATAATGAGCAAACTAACGAAGAGAAATTATTCATCAGTCGTTTATCAGATTTAATCAGGTTAAATCGAAACAAAAAATCGAAAATATTCTTAATTAAAACTCTACTAACTTTAGTTATACAGCAAATATTGGTATTCTCGATCGAATCGGTCTATTTTTTCGTACACCACGAGCTCTATTTATCAATTCAACAAAGCCACGTCTACCTGACATGATTATCCATTTACTCAATGTTTTACAACAAATGTTACAATTTTCTAGATCAAAGTATGATGATTATTCTTTTTTTTTGTTGTTGATTAAAATCACATTATCCATTAAATTTAAATTAGAATTACTCTTCCACCATTCAATTCTCAACCGAAAAAATCCACTACAGACACCGCCCAAGTGTTATCAATAATGAAATTCAGCAATTTCTGCGAAGTTCTTTCATTACTCTACGGTATTCTCGTGCATGAAACCGATATCAATACACATCCGACGATCATAACTAACAATAATAGTAATCTACTTGTAAATGACAAACTCTATCTTATTGTAATTAACTCATTGAATCTATTGAATACAATTGCAATACTCGATCTCGAAACATTTCAAGTAAAAGATTATAAGTTTTCTTTTTGAATATTAATTTCAATTAAACAGACAACACTCGGTGAAGAAAGTATATCTCTACAACTTCGACATGTAACGAATTATATCCTAGCGTATTGCAATCATCAACAAAATCAAACGAGTGACAATCTTCTTCGACAGATTCTTATTCTTCTCGGTTATTATTCGGTTTTAAATTCTGACAATCAATGCCGTTTAGCTTGTGGTAATCGACCGACTGTCCTACAGCAAATATCCTGTTTACCATTTCGATATTTCGTTGAGTCGAAACACATGGAAATCATCTTTCCAACATTAATTTCTTGTTCGTTCGATTGCGAAACAACACGAGCAATACTACAAACCGAAATGTCACTTGATCTCATTGTCAATTATATCCAAGTAGAGATTTTTTCATTAAATCCTANAGAATTTAACTTTTTTTGTTGTTAAGGCAAACTTAAATGAAACAAAAACGAATGCAGATGATCGTATGTGAATATTCAAAAGAATAATTTAAGATGAAATTTATGTTTTTAGTTCAATCAGCATTTTCAATGCGTTTTCCTCGTGAACAATGGCCNAATGCGTTGAAATACTATCGATCATCGGGTATCAATCGAAACCAATCTGAAGAAATGGTGATCATTGAGAAAAAATATACCGAAGAAGAAAAAGAAAACGTGTCGCAATGACATGTTGAATTATCAAATATTCATCAAATGAATATTTTTGTTTATTTGCACATATGTAACAGAATATTTCTATTAATGATAAGACGCCAAGAGAAGCTGTTTTCTGTTTTGTTTTTGTGATTGTTTAAAATCTTATTTTTCCTAAATTCTTCATTGTCTTTTTTTGTAAACAATTTGANAAATCCATTTTTTTTCTTTTCATGCATTAAATGATTTATTCTATTCTCAATAGAATCAAACAGAATAAGAAAAATTTTACTTTTTTTTTATAAAGACCGGTAAAAAATTTGTATTGCTTCAGTAGAATTTCGATAGGAATTGATAAGATGTTGCCAATATCCTTTATAAAGACGATTGTAGTCATACTTTTGTCGTGTCATATTCTGATAAACTTGTTCTAATAACTGCGGAGTTATTTCATCATAACTGTTGACAATGAAAACAGGTAGTTTGTCGAAAATTCGATTGATACTTGTCTGTAAAATGATAGGTATCGAACCGAGATAGAGAGCTTCCCAAGTTCGATAACAGTCTAATCCATTACCTGGCGGTGATAAAACGAATTTACTTCGTGCCATATGAAGATAGTATTTCCATTGATCAAGAGAATTTACGTTATAGAAACATTTAGATACATTTTTTAAACGCCCATGACACGATAAATCCCAGAGTTGTCGACGAATAAAACCATTGTTTTGGTTGAATGATGTTAACATCCAGTACTCATTAGTTTTTAATTGAGTATTAGCAATTGAATCATCTTTTCCATGAGCTAAATGAATAAAATAACGTTGCTCGGACCATTGACTAAGACCTTGAGGAATACAAGTAAAAATCTTCGAATTTGCCCATTGTGGATTCTTTCCAAAATGACAATTCATTGAAAACCAGTGACGAATACGTGTTTGACCTGAGAATATCTGTGCCAGTAAATCACCATGTGAACGCATAAAATACAATGGACATGAAAGATCCGAATCACCTGTCAGTAAAATATAATTTACCGACATTTGTGAATGAATACGTCGGAAAAAGTTTCCAAGTTCAGGTGTATCCACAAAAATAACTGTATCATTTTGTAAGCAAGGTANAATCTCGTATGTTAACCTAGGTAAACTGATTCCAGTAGGTACTTGTACACGGCCATAATGTATATCTGCTAATAATTTGAAATCTATTTGAGTTACTCGATCTAAAATCNTTGGTATTCGATCATGTTCTCCATTATAGAACCGTTGTGATTTTCTCATCGACCAACAACATGTTTTTTGNCAACCACTATGTATTTCTTGTCCTTGACTAATATTCAGTAGAAGTTTCTGTTCGATTTTCTGAAGATGAACTATTTCTTCCTTCATTTTTGCTATAAGATTTAGATCTACAACGNTTGATTGTTCGTAAGATAAAATCGAAACATTTTCCTTATTTAAAAATTGTTTTATTCTTTGAAAATATGTGTCCAACACTCGTCCATTTTCATCTTTAATATCATCATAATTTTCAAGACGTCCCAATCGAACTACTTCTGGATCGAATGTTAAATATTTTATTCCAAATACGAAAATCATTAAATTACAACCAATCAGCCATTTTGCATATCGTTTTTGTTGTCGATGAGGTCTTAGAAACATTGAATTTCTTTTTATATTGCGTAAGATCAATTATTCGATAGGCAAAAAAGAACTACACGTTAACACNGACTCNCTCTAGATGGTTATACATTATTGCATAGAACGCAGTGAACCATTAAGCAACACGACAAACTAGTTCGAAATTCAACTGATCGATCGCTATCAAAATTTTTTTTATTAATATACTACGATTTAAAGACATAAAAAAAAGAAAATCATACACACAAACACAAACATAAGATGATAGAGAGAAAAATTCGAGCTAATCTTCGGTTAATAGTTGAATTATATTCGATACTGCATGATAACATAGAAGATTCTCTTTATTCCGTTGTTGAGTTCGAATATCGTAGAGAACAGGTAGAACATTGCTACTACGTACTGCAACTTTACCCTTTGAAAACAAAACGATTGATAACAATCGATTATCATACAAATTCTTACCTTTTGTGCGTCAACAATGAGAGCCCATAGAGCTGTTAATCCGATATACATTGTATCCGATGTCTTTGAGACAACATGTGACATTATTGTTGGAATATATTTTGCTAAAAATCAAGAAATTAAATTGAATTCAACATCAAAAAAGTTTTCTACATACTTTCAGCAACAATTCTCGCTTTATGTGTTGATGAAAATGCAAGATTTCGAAGAATCATCAAAGCTTGCCGCTGTAAATTAGTTGATGATGATGAATTAGCAACTCGTATTAAAATTCCGAATATTTCTATATACAAACAAACAAAATCGAAATGAAAAAAAAACGAATTCTCTTACGAGCATTTTTCAATAAACTCGTTTGTCCATCAGTAAAAAACGAAACATTAATAATCACGTCCAAAAATCGACGATCATATCGATTCACATCTCGTGATACACGTTCGAAATGATCGATGAATATTTGAAAGAAATTTGATTTATAGACTATACTTCTTCCTTCGATTTCCAGTGCACAATTTTGAATTAAATCAAACGTTAAATCCGTTGTTTGACTTTTATTCGATAGATTCGTATTGTTCGTATTCGCATTCGATGATAGCGCAGATTTGGTTATCAAACGAACGACATACGAAAGTAAATTCGATAATGGACGTTGTTGTTCAGGTACTTGAACGACTAAGGCATTGGCTGATGGTAAAACTGTACTACAAACACTAACACAACCTTTTCGATGTTTAGCTGTTAATGTAACGAGAAGTTGAAGAAGAACATTCAGTAATTGAACATCAACAATCGCCCAACACCATAATTGATGAAGAAAATTAATTAAACCACTCGATGCAAGAATATCCTAATCACGACAAACGAAAATAATTTATTTGATAGTAAAATTCTTTTTACTTTGGCAGATGAACAATCAAATGCAAGATTATTAAGAATAGCTAATACTTGCACGCATTCATCAAGTAAAACTTCATCCTAAACACAAAGAATTCCGTCGTTTCCATTCAAATAACTTGAACAAACACGTACTTTGCTAACACATTTGTCTGATTGAAGTGAAAAAAGTGTTAATTTCGTTTGAATTCGTTTTAAATGATCAATTTGAGATTCAATGAAACCTTCTGCAAAATAATAAAATATTTTTTTACGAAAAAAAAACAAGTTAATCTGCGTACTTTCAATTGCTTCATCTTTAGCAGTAATACTTAGATTGACTAATGATTTAATCATATTCGAAACAGTTAATTTCAATGTATCATTCGATTCTGTATTTAAACGATTTTCATAAATCGTCAATAATTGATTGAAAATAATTTCGCCATGTTTTTCATTTGATTCATCAAAGAATTCTTTCCAAATTGTTTTCTCGTCGCATTGTGCAACTGAAAGTGATAATAATTGTAAAACAATCGATANTGCTGCGTTAACAGGACTGTTAATAATCGTTTGTAATGGTAACGATAGAATGCCTGAAGAAATCAACGAGTTTAATAAGTAAAAAAGAAAAGAGAAGAGAAGATTTTCGTTTTTTACTGAAAAGTTTCGAAGCATTTTCAGCGATTGAATTGTGAATCAATTGATGTATCTCGGAATTCTGTTGCATGAGAATGAAAATAATTAAATGCGATAGATTGATTTTTGTTAACCAGAAATATTCCGATTGACTGAGATTTTGCTCGGGAAAATAGGCGAGTAGATTAATTAATTGAATTAAATTTTCTTTCGTTAGAATTTCATTCGACATTTCGACATTAGTTTCAAATATCAATCGAAGATATTCAGCAAGTTTTGTGTACATATAGAACATATTCTCGAGAAAAGCTTTGTATTCTTTATCTTTGACATTTCGATTCATTTTCGATTCCAACGGTCGAACATCGAGAAAACTAAAACATCGATTTATGTATTCGTTTGCTTTGCAATGAGAAAAAGAAGAGATCTTACGAAAGAAGCAATCGAACCAATTCGTTGGATGATGTATTCACTCCGAGAAGATTTAAATTCAAGAGAAATGAACAAATATTACCGATGAACAAAGGCGAAACTGGCGATGAACTCGTGTGATTGATTCGAAGTGCATCGAAATCTAAGCCAACGAATGGATACAAATTCGAGAATATCGACGAACCAATTCGTTGCAGAAAATCACAATCATTCAAAGCTGATATCAATTCAGGCAGTGTTGCCAACGAATTCTAAGTTAAAAAAAAAGACAAATTAAGATGAAACTCATAAATCGATTTACTCCAGTAGATAATTTTGCTTCATCGTTGATCAATGAATACGTTAGATTAATCAAAACATTAGAAACCTGAAGAATACAAACGAAATTCGAATGATTTTTATAGAAAAAAAACGCGTAGCTGACTTGTTCTTTAACTAAACTGCATTCGTCTTCGTCGAGAAGTATAGCAAGTAGATTGCCTTCTTCGAGACGATTTTGTACTGAAAATAACGCATCACGACCACAACTTTCACTGAGAAGAACGGCAGTGATCGCATACGATGTAGCACGAATCTCAATATCCGTGTAAAACCAAAGATTTCTCAGCCAATCAAACGACGATGATGTAATTTCCAACCATTCTTGTAAAAGTGACTAAAATATCAATTTCTTTTCTTTAATCAACGCAAATCTCGAAAAGTTGTTTTACAATTTCCTGTCGACGATTTGTCGTTGAAAGGGTGCTTTTCAATCCCAAGATGACATTTAGTATCGTCTGAGACGATGCACGAATCAATGCGTGCGCCATAAAACCCGATGATGCCTCTCGCCGTCCTTCGTGAAACGTTTCAATCACCTGGAGAAAAAGAAAACTTAGGTTCAACAAAATCTTTGAATTCGTTTTACCATGATTAGAAGATTGATAATTTGCAGGAGATAATCATTTTCAAAGATAACAAACCATTTCGATCTGAAAAATAAAACGATCCTTCACTATTTTTCGTTTGATGAGCTTTTGAACGAACTTTGTTGTTATTTGATGTAGAACGTCCATTGCACCAGTGATTAAGGTTAATTTCGAGAATGTATGACTGCTACTCTGTTGAATGTAGTTTAAAACATTTGAGAAAAGTTTCTCAGTAAAATATTCCGATGAGACAATCGAATGAGAATAAAATGATGTCAGAAATCGAAATAATTTTTTCAGTAATTCTCTACAAAAGAGAGATTTTTCGAAAAGAAAAGTCACGAAAGAAAAGTAAACCTTTTTGTTTGACGCATTTCGCCGAAATCTCGATTCGATGCGATCAAAGCTAAAAATGGATTGAGTAATATCATTTTAAACCATTCGAAAAATGTTTCATCGGATGAAGCGGTTGACAAATGTAAACTCAACGAAATCTGTTCGACAAGTTCGAATACTGATTCGAGAAGTTTTTCATCTTGAGATGAAGATGGAACGATTTGAAAATATCTTAACAGAAAATAAACGATTTTCATTTCGTGATTTTCTTATTCGTACTTATCAATGATGACTCCGAGTTGACCGAAATCAATCAGATGAACATTATTATGCGTTACTAACAACAGAATACAACGAATTGCATTGATTGTTTCGATAACTGATTGATGATTCGATGATTCATTGAGAAGATTCAATTGTAAACGTAATGTTCGTTTTGGATAGGTTAATGTAAAACATTTTCGATCGTTTTCCGTCAAAATCATCGTTGATTGAAAACTAAATGAGTCAGATTGTGTTTTTTTTCTTTAGAAATTCTTCGAGATGGATCTTACTCGACTTGATCATCGTTTTGAAATGATGATGTGTCCATATCTTGATCCAATTGGTCGAGACTTCCATGCCAGAATGTATTCCAAACGAAACGAAATTTTTGTTGAACGATCGATTCACGTAGTGGATCGGGACGATTGAGCGCCGTTGTGATTATGGATGAGGTTGATGATTGAACGGGAACACGAAGAGGAAATTGAAAACTAAAGAAAGAAAAACAAATGATTTTCGAAAAGAAAAAGTCGAAATCTACTTTTTTGCAAGGAGAAAATCAATGGAGAAAAGTTGTTGTTGAAATTCTTGGTCTGTAATCGACGGTTGATGTAGACTTCGATCGAATAGAAGTAGAATTAATGTGTGAGTCAAATTCGCGACTATTTCCAAGTCACTATGACCGCAAACCGTAGCTAAACAAAAACACAGGTTGCTGGGATGAAAATTGAAAAGAAAAATTTTACTTTTGAATATAAGTTTGAGAAAATCATTGTCAGTCGAGAATTTCTTTTGCAGATTTCGATTGTATTGGATTAATAATCGAATGATTTTTGTACACGCAGGAATCGTTGATGTATAATCCGTCTAAGGTATTCATTCAGATAGTTTTGTTTTTTTTTTGAAAGAAAAATTTCCTACAGAACAAATCAAATCGTCGCGTTTAACATTTTCTCTTAGTTCTTCAAGAATTCGCTCTAAACCACCGTGATTTAAAAACGATGTATGCAAAGATGGGTCAGTTAACATCATTGCCATTTGTTCGAGCGCTGATTTTCGAACATTAGCTTCGATCTTATTTCGATCTGTGAAAATCGTGTAAACACGAAGAAAGTTTTCAATCTAAACAAACGGAGAAAATTCCACTCGATCGTTTGATTAAAATTAATCAAATCTACGTTAATATATTCTTTGGTCAAAATTTCTGCATTATTCGTCGGTTGAGCCGTGATAAATAAGTCGAATAATTTATCAGCTGGATAAAATTGATAGAAATCATCGAGTCGAACACGTGTATTCGCGAGTAAATAGCCAACACATTGACGGTAACCCGTTTTTCGAACACTAACAAAACAAACATTCGTTTCGAAAAACAAAAATATCAGAAAATTCGATTTCTACTCTTTATCTTTGGAGAATAAGTATCTCAACGATCCTTGTAGACGTTGATTTAATGTTAATAAACTATCTTTCTCGCGTTCTGTATCCGATGTCAATCCTAAGATGCATTGACCCAATGGATCGATTTTATTTGCAAAACACTGAAATCGTAGGAATGTTTTTTGTATTTGAAATACTTTTCAATGGTTTACTTGTAATTGTGGAAGAATAACTGCGATGATACTCGTGAGTTGTTGCCAAAATTCAGATGAAACTAAGAGTTTCGATTGAAGAAGATGAAGAAGAATCAATCGAGAATAATCCGCAACCTCGAAATTTTCAAAATAAATACGAAAAACGAACTTAATCGAATTACTTTCGATGCTAAATCATTCATTCCATTGACACATATTTCAGTTAGAATACGAAGATTGCAAACAAATTGTGTTTGATCATAGTTCGCAGCTATAGTGACGCTTTTTTTCTTTTTCTCACTTGGTTTAACTGTTTCTTCAACAGATAAACGACTCTGAAATACAAAATTCATTAAAAATTCTTTCGAAAATAAAAAAAAACTAATCTCCTACAGCAACAATCATTGCCATTGAACAGTAAACAGCCGTTCGAATTTCAGCTAATTCATGTGTCATGTATTTGACTAAGATTTCATTTGCTGAAGTTTTCACTTGAGAATTACATTTCGAATCATCCGAATGGCTAAAAACGAATCTTCAAATCGAACGAATTCATTTGTCAAAATAAGAAAATTACATTTTCGAACAAATATCAATAAATCGTTTGATAACACTGAAATTTAAATGATACGGTAAACCTAACAAAGCATTGTCAGCGTTCTTGATGATTTCCTAAAGCGAACGAACGAACAAGAATTTATTTCGAATGAGAACGATTCTTCGTTTTACTTGATACAAATTTTCGTTGATAGTCAAAACTTGACAAGCCGCTGAAAATGACGAACAAACTTCAGTTGATTTCAAATAAACCGAATAATTATCCGTGTCAAATTTCTCAGCTAACGTCAACAATCGTTCACGTATGTGCGGATAAGACATTTCGAAACATTCATCCATTAATATATAATAAACAAGCTCATTGAATTCTTGTGGTAATTGATTAACAATCTGAGATCGAAGATTTTCGGGTTTTTTTTTTGTTAACAAAATCAAAAATTTGGTTTTTACTTCATCTGTCCATTCCATTGTATGGACAAGTGTTGAAAAAATGTGCAAAGCATGGATATAAATCGTTCGACTTTGAAATGTATAACCAGTGGTGAGTTGTTGTTTGATTAATGAATGTAAACGATAGAAAAGAACGGAGTAATATTCAAACTAAAGATCGAGAGGAGGGAAACTTCAATGTTTTTAATTTCAAATGAAGATTTTACGTTCATTATGCCGTAATTATGTTTGACAAATAGATCGATTATTTCACAAATTGAATTGTTTAATTGAAGACAAACATGAAGAGAATCTTTGAGATTCGATCGACGAAGAAAATCGAATGTTCCAATGAGAATTGTATAGCAAAAATCGAGAATATCAAATGACGACGGTGGATCGAGTTGAGGAGAAGAATCATCTGGTTTCAATGACCTAAAAACAAAAACAAACATTTCACACAAGATCTTATTTTTCTTCTAAATCTAAAACCATTGTGATGGATGTCGATAGCCATTCGATGTGGCCGAACTAATCGATGAGACCGATCTTGCACTTGTCATTGTATTATTCAATTCATCATGATTCGATTCTTTGTATAAATTCGAATGCGAACTATAATTCGGACAAAAACATGCTGGATCACGAAGAATTTTCATTCGACGTTGGAGATGAATCGAATAAGTCTTCAAACATGATAACGCCGATTTAGCAAGATCGTCGTTATTATCATTTAGCAATGCAATTAAACGCTTTACGAGAAAAATGTTTGTTTGAATAAAAATGAAAGTTTTTTTTTTTACTTTGATTATAAATGAACGTTGAAGAAATAATTCAGCAGGAAAATCATTGAGAACAACATTGGATAGAAAATGACAATGACTAATAATCATCGATGTATCATCACGAGATAAAAGTGAACTAAAAAAAAACGATATTCATTATGAATGATGGATTTTAGTGTTGATCTACTTTTCTAAATTAATAAGTACAGTTCGATCGGATTGAGTTAGTTGAATAGTTGGAAATAAATTGATAAATGGACATGCGTTCGAAAGATTTTTCTCGCTCTCGAATGTTGTCAGAAGATTTGACATTGATGGAGCTGTCATTTTCAAAATTCCACGTGTACCCGACGGATTTGAAAAAACTGAATTCGTTCGATGAGAAGAGATTTCAGCTTGATGATTCGTCAAATTCAATAAAGGCAATTGAAATAATGTCGAATTGCCTGTTTCATTTTCAACATTCGTTTTGACGAGTTGACACGAAGCTAAATATGAATTGATTCGTACGAGAGAGATATTTTAAAAAAGCAAATCGAACGCCTTACTTGAACTCGATCGACTGAGATTTGAAACTGATTGAGTGAAAAAATGTTGCGAAAGAATATTTTCAAGAATTTGATCAACACAACGTTCAAGTTCAGGTGTTAAATCAACTCGAAGTGAATTGAAAAAATCAACAGCACCGATCGAATGAAGATTGTACGCTGCTGATTCATTCTAATTAAGAGAACATTTCTTTATCAAAAAACAATTTTTGCTGTGCTCAACATACTTTCGAAAGTTTGAAAATAATATCAAGAACGATATCTCGTTTGGGTGGCGAAGGAAAATTGAACCATTCGAGTAGTTTGATGTACAAATGTTTGTATTGAAGAATATCCGTATCGGATATGAGTTTTAGATCAAGTTTAGCTTGGAGATTTTCAAGTGCACGAAGACGAATTTCTTCGACAGGATGACCTAACACAAGTCAAGAAAAGATGATCGAGTTTTTTAATGATTTTTCTTTGGACAAACCTAATTTAGAAATTAAAGTCGAAAATGATTTATCAAAATCATCTTCAGGCATTGTAAATCTCTTCGTTTAACTGCTTTTTCTGTTAGATCTTTGTATCAACTATGTGACAATTCTTTCATTGGTTCTTCTTGTTCCTTCGATCTGATCGTTCTCTTGGCAACGACTGCATATTCACTACTGACATCTCTACTATATTCGACCATTCGAGATTTTCTCTCACTTCGTCTTCACATTGTAAATCGATAATTAATCCAAGAATTTTTCTACTGAAAATTCACCTATTAAAACATTTGATCTGATACGTGGTTTCGTTTTTCGAAATACTAGATTTAATTCTAGAGGAAATTGTATCGAATTCTATTGGTTCATATTCTCAATGTTTGTTTCTTCTTGTTTGTTTGTCGTTTTTTTCTCTGTATGTACAAAAGAGAAAAGAAGATGATGATGATGATATTCGTATATCGAGAAATCGAATGTCAATTTTTGTTGACTAACTATTTGCACTATTGAATTCATTTCTAGATGGCTAGTAAAACAACAACAACAACATCAGGCAAAAAGCCTGCATTATCAGCTGAAGAACAACAAAAAATTGTTGCAGGTTTTCAATCCTTACGTGAAGAACAAACACAATTAGTACAAAAGACTCAAGATTTAGAAATGGATTTAAAAGAACACGATCTTGTTCTTTCGACATTATCAACGATTACTGATAAACAACGTCGTTGTTATCGTATGATTGGTGGTGTTCTTATTGAACATACTGTTGGCGAAGTTGTACCTGCACTTCAATCGAATCGTGATCAAATTCACAATGTTATCGAAAGTTTTAAACAGAAAACGGAAGAAAAAGCAAAAGAATTAACAACTTACAAGCAAAAATATGATATTCATTTCTCCTATGAACGCTCAAGTCAACAAGGTTCAAAACCGACAAATAATGAATCGGGATCGACAAAAAAAGATTCTCAAGAATCCGGTGTTTTGGTTGATTAAAGATTCCTAAGGCAAAAACAAAAAACTTCAACAAACAATTTCGTTTTTATGAATGATCACTTTTCATTTTGTTATCGTTGTGTGATGTTTTTCTTTTTTTAGTACTGATCAAAATAACAACGTTTGGTTTTTTTTCTTTTTTTTTCAGATTAATCTCGAATAATAAAAGAAAGAAATCGACACACTAATGACGGACGAATCCGATGACGAACTTCCAGCTAATTGGCAACGAGGAAAAACGAGTGACGGAAGAGTTTTCTATATAAATCATCAAACACAATTAACACAATGGGAACATCCCATAACACATCAAGTCAAAGTCATAGATAAAGGTAAAGATTCGTCGACGAACGAAATTCAATTGACGAGATTTATCAATTAGAATTACCGTACGGTTGGAAGGAAGCAACTGATGCCAATGGTTTTGTTTTTTATGTTGAGTAATTGATGAGATGGACTTGTGAATTCATGTTGAATTTTTTTCCTTAAATTTCTTTTCAGTGAATTGAATAATCGATCGACGACAAGTGATCCTCGTCTTGCTTTTCCGAAAGATCCAAAAACGAAAGATACAAGTCAAACATTTGGACATCAATCGAACGCACTACAGATTCTCTATGGAACCGATCTGTCGGATAAAACAGCGATTGTTACTGGTGCTAATTCAGGCATAGGTAGATGAAATTCGTCATAAGAACAAAAAGAAATCGTTTTTCTTTGCTAAACAGGTTTTGAAATTGCTCGTTCATTAGCTAAACATGGTTGTCAAGTGATTTTAGCTTGTCGAAATGCGACAAAAGGTGAAGCAGCTTGTGCAAAAATCATCAAAGAACATGTAAGAGAAGAAAAAAGAAAACGAGTGCTGTTTATTATTCGTTTTGTTTTCAGAAAACTGCTAAGGTCAGCTGTCGACAATTAGACTTATGTTCTCTACGTAATGTCAAACAATTTGCTGAACAATATCGACAAGAATCTTTGCCTTTACATTATTTGATATTAAATGCCGGAATATTAAATTCGGATTTTCGATTAACTGAAGATGGTTTCGAAGAAATGTTTCAAGTAAATTATCTCGCACAAGCTTATCTAACATTCGGATTAATATTACCAATGACATCGACGAAAACCAATCGGCCACCACGGATAATCGCAATTAGTTGTGAATCACATCGTGTCGAGTAAAAAAAACTGAAATATTTTTTCATTTCATTTCGTCATCTTTCAAATTGTGTAGACCTGCAGGTATCTCGACATCTCAAGGCATTCTTTTCGATCGATTAAGTCCGCGTTCACCCAAAGATTTCGATAATTTAATTGCTTATGGTCAATCGAAACTTTGTTTGATTATGTTCGTTTCGGAACTTCGCCGAAATCATCCATGTAAAGTTCTTTTCAATCGATTTCATTTATTGATTTTTTTATTTCATTTTATTAGTAATCTATTCGGTTGCTTGTCATCCTGGCAATGCAATCTATTCGAATTTAACTCGAAATTCTTATCTTTATCAAGCTCTTGTTTTACTCGCTCGTCCATTTTCGAAATCAATGGTAAAATCTAAACGAACCGACAGACTTCATTCGTATTTTTGTTTCGATGATTTCTAGCAACAAGCAGCAGCGACGCCTATCTATTGTACAATTATGCAAAGTGTTTTACGCGAACAGACAATCTATTATAATAATTGTTTCGAAGGTTCACCATCGTCTTTTGTTTATAATCAGAAATTAACAGAAGATCTATGGATACAAACACAAAAGATGATTGAATCAGCTTTTAAAAAACAGCCATTGATTGCGTGATAAAACAAAAAAAANTATGACTTTTTTCCTTATTTTTGTCAGATTTGAGTTAATTACATTAATTTAGAAATTAATTGCTTTTCTAGATTATTAAAAATCATCTTAATAGATTTCTACAGAAAGATCACAACGATATCTTTTGATTCCTTTAATTTCAATGTTTAAATGGTAAAATTAAGATCAGTTGAAATTATCTTCGAATTTGTTTCTTTAGCACTTAGTCTTAACAAATAAAAATCATTCCAATGGACCAAGGTTCAACCACAATGGCATTAACTACAGGCATACGTAAACGTTCAATATCATCTCATCATAATTCATCGACAGATACCGAAACTCGAGCGTTAATCAAAACAAAAATCCAAAAAATCGATGGACACTATCAAGTTTCGCCAACATGTCGACAAGCAACTCAACAACAAACACAAATCGATGACAACAGTAGCGACGATCAAGATGAACCATTAGTCGTTGGAACCGTGCCACCATTAGTTCAAAATAATTCAGAATATCGTACTCGACAGGATACATACGATGATGAAGCAGGTGATGATCAACTGTCGAATTCATCATCGGCCGATTCTTCGCCTGTTCGTCCAACGAAATCATATGACGATCATGAACATAATCAAAGTTCGAATGAAACATCGGTTCATATACCAACAATGTCAACGAAATCATCAACAGACTTAATCAACGATGATAATCATGCCGAGCAAATCAAAGTTTCGAAAAAATCCAATACTAATAAATCGAGTCTATCGAATAGTTCAAGTGCAATGTCAATCGAAGAAGAACAAACTCAAGATGAAATACTTAGCAAAGGTTGGCTTTTTGTTCTTTTTTTTGGTGTAGTCTAATCATTGTTTTCTTGTCTATTTGAAGCTAATTCTTCGATATCAGATGCTCAATTATCAAATAGCAAACAATCTCAAAATCTTCCTGGTCCATCAAATGTTAAAATACGACTGAAACCAATGCCTACATCGTCTCAAACTAAGAAAGATCCAAAAGTAGTCAGTAGTAGTAAAACTACGAAATCAATCGAACAAAAAATCATCAAAAAGTACGAAGACAATTTAGTAATTACTAGTTTCTCGAAAACAAAAAAAACTCGATATTTTAGATCAACGATAACACCGAAAGAATCGAGTGTAACGCCGAAAAAACCTACGACAACAACAGTGATGCCAAAGAAACTCATTAAAACTCCTGTAACTAAACCAGTTGTTGAAACAAAGAACAGTGACAAACCGACTAATCGATCATCTTCGAATACTCCGTCAAAGTCAGTCGAGAAGAAATCGTCAGATACTTCCATTTCTATCACAACAACAGCAACGGTGAAAAAATCTATTGAAACACCATCACCAAAACTACCGCCGGTACCGTTAGGCAAAATACCAAAATTAAATCCAGCAAGCAAACAAAAAGTAGATCTTCTATCATCGAATAATGATTCGCTGAATACTCCTCTGCCACCACAACGATCGAATTTGTTGAACAATCTAAATCCGCCAAGATCATTATCACCAATGGATCTCGTCGAAAGTTCAGACAATTTGCCAAGCAAAGAACCAACATCAACACGTTTCTCTTCGCGAGCAAATCTAATCCATTTCGAAAATCCTCAATCCCAATCACCTCTCTCACCAGTAAGAACAAAAAAAAA
>JGI26530J50255_1001330_pt1 | contig 17246 bp, 17 predicted proteins | sample ThiBiot_500_plan_2_FD_50255 | JGI IMG/M metagenome (IMG submission 50255) | reverse complement strand
AATAATATCTTATTGAAGATTAATACAAAACTAAAGGGAACTAATTCAGTTTTGCAAGTAGAGTGAGTTTCATTCATGTTCCAACCAATTATCAGAAAATAACTACGACCTCACTTGAACTTTTTAGTGGAAAAATTGAACGATTCTTTTCATCTGGCCATCGTATAATGTATGTTGGGGTAGATCTCAGTCATCCACCTCCAGGAGCTGGTAATCAACCATCAGTAGTTGCAGCCGTTGCATCAGCTGATGATATTCCGAATCGATATTTCAAAGAAATCTATAAACAAGATCGACCATCACAAAATCCAAGTGAAAGTCGAGAATTGATTGTTTGCATGAAACCAATCATGAAATCATTAATTCAACAATATGCTAAATTAAGAAACTTTCCACCTATGCTATTGTCATCTATCGGGATGGAATATCTGAAGGAGAATTTTTAACTGTTTTCGAAAAAGAATTAACAGCTATACGTGAAGCGTGTGTTGAACTATCACCAGCTTATCGACCTTATCTCACTTATATCGTAGTTAATAAACGACATCGAACACGATTCTTTCCTACTGATCCCAATCAAAAGAATGTTTCAGCTGGAACAGTCGTCGATTCACATGATATTACGAATCCAACGACATATGATTTCTTTTTGAATAGTCATCATGGAGCTCTAGTAAGATCGTTCGAGAAAAGTTTTATTGTTTGAGAAGATGGATTTAATTTAGGGAACAAGTCGTCCAACTCATTATCATGTATTGTATGATGATAATAATTTGAAACCCGATGAAGTTCAAATGTTAACCTATGCATTATGTTATACTTATGCTCGATGTACTCGTTCAGTATCAATTCCAGCACCTGTAAAATATGCTGATTTATTAGCATATCGTGGAACATGTTATTTGGATTCTGATATGTAGGAGAATAATGTCAAAATATTCGTTTAATTTATTTTATGTTTTAGAGGATCAATCGAATCTCTATCGGACTTGAGTCTTAAAGAAGATAAAACAATAAAAAGTGAACGAATTGTTCTAAATTCAAATCTTGAATTGGATTGTCCTTTTTTTGTATAGTATAACATAATAATACTTTCATGTCGGATAAATTTATTGTTGTATCGTTGACAAATATAAATAAAATAAAAACAAAACGCCTCTTATTGACAACCTACGGCCTCTTTCGCCTAAAAAGAAAGAAAAGATTTTGCTTCGACAAAAAAATCTAACCTATCAATAATATCGAACGGTGAATTTACGAAAGAGAACAATTCATTTTCACTTTACTATAGTGAACTTTTGTCGCTGACTCAAACTCATCATGTGATAAAACTTATGATTTTAGATATCATTTCATGACTAGTCTAATTTCAAAATTTGAACATCTTCCCAATGAAATTCTGCTCGATGTATTTACCTATTGTCGTCCACGTGATTTATTCGTTTCATTATACAATCTAAATAAACGTTTCAATTCTCTGATATTAATTCAAAAATTGAATATTGATCTTGGTAATGCACTGCCAAAATATCTTCTCGATTTGTACTATAAATCAATTCTACCTAATGCACATCAACAAATCGAAAGTCTACGTTTGTCCGACACTTACGGACGTTTAAATCGATTTGTTTTCAATTTGAATTCGGTTGATATCGATTTATCAACTCGAATATGTCTTTTCAATCGTATTAAATATTTAATTCTTTGGGATCCGCTCATGGCAAGTTTACATGAAATTTTAAAATTTGTTCCCAATCTCGAATATTTTCAAATGACATCAATCGGCCGTGCACGACATACACCGAATTATTCCGAAAATCTTCTTAAAACACTCTTTGAAATGAACAAATTGAAACGAGTCTATCTCGCTCTACACGATTCGATTATCTTCACAGATGATATCGGTAAATCAAATCAACTTTTGACTTCTTGATCAAGTTTTGATTTCATTTTCCTTAGAAATCAATCAAACAATAACACATATGAATTTAAACGGTTGTCATATGCAACATCTTTCGCCTCTACTTCAGCGATTACCAAATCTTCAACGATTGAATATCATGTGCTACAATCGACCGAATATATTCTCGATAAATCAGAACAATTTCGATGCAAGTCTATATGATGGTCTCACTGAATATCTACCTCATTTAACACATTTATCTTTACACGTTACGCATACACCTTTCTATGAAATCGAATATGTTCTTCGTCAATTAAAAAATCTAATTAAATTCTCATTTTCATCTCTTCTCATCGAAGATTATTCGAACGGTCAAAATTGGGAACGTCTAATCATTGACTATCTTCCTAAATTGCAAAAATTCAGTTTATTTATTAATGAAACACATATTCCAGCACGTACGCAAATCGATACCAAACGAATCATCGAAACATTCTCGAGTTCATTCTGGCAACGATGGCCAGTCGTTGTGGATTATTACGTTGAATCAATGACAAAAAAACATGTCATGCTGTACACATTGCCCAGTCAACGAGATAGTCTACGAACGTATTTATACGGCGTTGAAAGTCGATCGTCTCGAGATTCGAAGTAAGCAGTCCAAAAGTAGACAAGAAAAGATTTCGAAAATTATTCATTTAGTATTGATAATGATCGAATGAAATGCGATTATAAGCACGTGTCTGAATTACATTTAACACTTCATACGAATCCACCATCGAAAACGATCTCAACNAATCGTATTTATACGAATTTAAAATCACTTGCATTCTCATCCGATTTGACAGATACAAATGTACTCGATTCAAATAGTCTCTTGAATGATTTACAAAAGATGTGCCCAACAGATGTGTTAGCAAATATCAAACGAATTTATTTGTACAATGAAGTCTATCCGACTGATTTCTGTAAATTAAATTCATTTTTAAAAATAATTATTTTCATTTCTTTTGTTGTTTAGTTTCGAATTTCATAAATCTTCTCCCCAATATCCAAAGTCTTCGTTTACCTGCATGCATCCTTCATCTTTCAACTGTTCTTACACGTGTAACAAGTTTAACAATCGATTTCAATATCAGTCAACCATATGAACTCATCGATATTCTCAAACAAATCAGTCAATATTTGCCTAATGTTCGTTATCTTTATTATGATTTAAAAACAACTCAAGACATCTATATTCTATTGATATATTCTCTTCGAAAATTGACGCATCTATTAGATATTCATGTAACACTTCCTCAAACCAATGGTGACAGTATTGATCAAATGAATTTCATTCTCTGGTTTACTGATTTTATATCATTAAATGGATTGAATCAACGTGTACAAGTCGAATTTGGTGATGACGATAAACGTTTGCACATATCTTTGTGATAAATCAATTTAAATTGTTTGTTTTTTTTTGTATTTAAATCTTAATAAATTTCAATGATAAATCTGTTTTGGAAGAGGCAACTGATGCCTTTAGTATTCACCATATTTTTTTTCAAATAAGAAGATATTAAATTCATTTTAAATACATAGATACTCTCAGTTTGTTCTTATAATTGATTGTATTTCATGAATGAACATGGTGAGTTATTCTATTTTCTATTCATTCATTGTTGTATAATAAAAAAAGAAAAACAGAAAAAGCCTTTTGTACTGAATGAACAAATAGTTCATTTTAAATTCAACTAATGCGAATATAAAATAAAATAAAATATGAGCACATGCTCTATTTTGTTTTCAAGGACGTTTATTCTATTTGACACATGTCATAATTGAGAACATATTCGAATGTGGAATATTTTTCATCAGAATTTAACAACGGAAGTAATATTTTAATTGTATTGAAATTCATGAATGCACTTCATGTCCGTATCCACAAGGGGATGTCTGCAGTTGAGTATTTAATAACCGATACTGTGCTCGACGGGCAGAGATTAGAAATCGTTAATTAGGTGTTTTTTTTTTTGCATTTGAGAATGTTCTAGATGAGGAGTAGGACCCCGCCTCCTTATTGTATCGACGTAACCTATAGCAAAAAGTAACGCATTTTAATATTATAGATCAGACATGAATGCTCAGGCAATTCTTGATGCATCAAAAATTTATACATTATCAGTTTATTTTCTTATATTATTCAGTGGTCTCATTGGAAATCTATGTTTAATTATTGTTTTTCGTACTTTAAAGCTTTTTCGACACACTCATTTTCCATTTTATTTAATCACTGCAGCAATTGCTGATATATTTCTCTTGATTATTGTTCTACCATTACGTATTGTTGAATATGTTTTTTCTTACGATGTTCTACGTCTGTCACTTGCCTGGTGTAAAATTCGACAAACAATCGTTCCAATATTTTCTCTCATGTCATTTTCAGCGATATGTTTCGTTTCAATCGATCAATATTTTTCAACACACTATAGCCCACGCTTACGGCAATTGAGTTCTCAAAAATTAGCTCATTATTTAATTTATATTGCGTGTATTGTTTGGACATCGCATGGCATTCCATTTCTAATCTTTTTTGAAATTCAACCAACGACTGGATGTGGAATTGTTAATGTTGGATTTTCACATTATTATTCGTTTGTACACTTTTGTGTATTAAGTGGAATATTACCGATCACCGTTTCGGGCATTTCAGCCGCTCTAGCTTATGTAAATGTTCGTCGAATAATTCGACATCAAGTTGTTGTTGTTCGAAGACGGTTAGATCAACAATTGACAGCAATGGTTCTAATGAAAGTAGCATTTCTTGTTTGTACAACATCGCCATTTGTTCTATTTCGAATCTATATTCTAAATCGAACGATTGATTCCAATAATCAATTACAAATTGCTATTGAACAAATGGCATCAACAATAACTTCGTCATTATTTTATCTTAATTCAGCTGTATGTCTATTATTTAAATATAAATCGATTTGATTGGTTTGTTGTTGTTTTTGTGTTCGATTGTAGGGAACATATTTTGTATTTATCATTGTATCAAGGCGATTTCGTCAACAAGTGAAACATGTATTCATCAAAAGTTTCTGGAGAAAATTAAGAATTACTCATCACAATCAAGTTGCTCCGGGATCCGAAGGAAATGACCTCGAAATCGACGAATAAGTAACCTTTTCAAATTGTCATCATATATTTCAATACTTGTTTTTGTATAGAAAACGTGACGTTTTCAATTAAATTCAAATGTGCATAAATTTCTCGTTAATTTAATTCCGTTTTCGCCGAAAATTTCTTCAGCGAATTAGCATTTCGGCAAAAACGGACTAAATTCATTTGAGTATGATATAGAAAGATCCTTATTATTGGTCTATGTATATGAAATTTAATTATCAAGTCACACGGTTTAATGTATAAATATTAATATGTAAAACAAATTAAACCCCTCAGTGTTTTTTTCATCAATTAATAATATTTTTTACGCAAATCTTTTCATTAAAAACATTGAACATTTCGTATAGAAACAGAGCTTTGATCACGTACAAAAGACCCTTGTTGTTTATATGTTAACTATTCTCATACAAACTCATTGAACTGCAAGAACTTTTGATGTGAACATAAAATCAAAATATCTGCAGCGATGTTATATTTTTATTGAAATATTTTCTAGAATTCTAGTTTTCAAGACTCTCTTTCTCTGACTTACAAATGGAATAGACGCATTTAATGTCATCATTTGACAGTTTACGGCCATGAAAGAAATAAAATCTTACATTTTTTTTTCTAGAATAATCTAATCATTGAAAAAGCAAAAAAATGTCAACAGTTGCAGCAACAATTCTACTGATTTCGAAACAATTTGCAATTTACACATATTTTTTTATATTAATCGGTGGATTGATTGGTAATTTTTGTAATGTTCTCGTCTTTACTTATGTAAAAGTTTTTCGACATCATCAATGTGCATTTTATCTTGTTGTTGGTTCGATTATTGATTACGGTTTATTATTAACAGGATTACCATTTCGTTTGACTGAACTCGCTTTTTCTTATGATACAACACGTCAATCAGTTATTTGGTGCAAATTAAGACCAATGATGAATCATACAATGGCTTTGATTTCATTTTCGATCATATGTTTTGCTGCTATCGATCAATATTTATCAACAAATCATCAACATCGACTGAAACAAATGAGTACTCTCAAACTCGCCTATCGATTAGTGTTCAGTTCGATTATTATTTGGACATTTTATGATTGCATATTTTTCTATTATTTCGATCTTCGAGCAACATCTGGCTGTACGATCTCTGATCCGGGTTTTTCAATTTATTATTCATTTGGTCATTATATTACATTGAACGGAATCATTCCATTGTGTGTCTCGTCTCTGTTTAGCATTCTCGCTTATCTCAACGTGCGTCGAATAGTTCAATTACGAATCCCTATTTTTCGACGTAAACTCGATAAGCAACTAACTGCTCTTGTTCTAGCAAAAGTTGTTTTCGTTGTTGTAACTATTTCACCATCGATTATCTTTCGAATTTATATTCTTAATGTTACTGTCAGTCCAACTGACTTCAATCGAATAGCTATTCATCAATTTTTATCAAATATCGCATTTGCTTTATTTTATATTAATTCAGCAGTAAGATGGCGTTTTTTTTTGTTATTGTAACATTAAATAAATNCTTATGTTGCGTGTCTTTTAGTGTAACTTCTATTTATTTCTGTGCNTTTCACCACGGTTCCGTCGACAATTTAAATACAGTCTAGGAGTTTTGAAGAACTTGAAGCGTCTATGCCAAGTGACACAACATCATAATCAAATTGGTCCTGAGCCTCCTCAATCAAGTGAATTTGAATAGCGAACGGCATTGTTGTCTCGTTGTTTTTTTTTCTTTAATATGTGAATATTAAATTGACACATAGAATTCCGTAATAAACACAATTCAAAAGTGGTTAACTGGAATAATTGATCATATACATTGTTTTTCTGATTGTTGTTTCTTTTATATTACCAAATAGATGAATATGATCTTAGTTCATTTGGCTTATAGTGAGGGTGGAAATGATCTGCATGAAATTAGTTTTGAAATCGAATATGTTTTGAGCATGTTATTCTCTTTTAATTAGATCTCATATGAAAATGAACAAGAAAAATATTTAAATCTTTTGAGATCATTTTAGAACGAGTTGAAACAAGCATGAGCAGGGAATCGATTGCCGATGAAATTCTTTTTGCATCTCAACAATTTACTCTCTACATAAGTTTTATTATACTTTTTGGTGGAATCATAGGTCATACGATTGATATTCTTGTTTTTACAAGTTCAAAACCATTTCGAAATACACAATCAGCATTCTATCTCACAATTGAATCGATTGTTAATTCAATTCATTTACTTTTGTCATTTTCATCTCGTATTGCAATTAATGGTTTTAATAATGATTTAACACGAACATCACTTGCTTGGTGTAAAATACGAAGTTTCGTCGGTTCCACTTGTACATTCCTATCATTAATAATCGTTTGTTTAGCAGCTATTGATCAATATCTAGCAACAAGTTATAACCATCATTTAAAACAATTCAGTACATTAAAATTAGCGCAACGTGTAGCAAGTTTAGCTATTGTTCTTGTGAGTTTACATGGTATACCGTTTTTGATTCTAATAAGAATCGATCCAATACGAGGCTGTGTACCATTTAATGAATACTTTGTTTCCTATATAACTTATATTTATTATTTAATTCTAACTGGATTTTTGCCTATTTGTATAACATCATTATTTGCAACATTAGCTTATACAAATGTTCGACGAATTATTCGAAGTCAAATACCGATTGTTCGACGTCGACTTGACAAACAATTGACAGCAATGATACTTGTTCGTGTTGTGTTTCTNGTCACAACAACTTTACCTTATATNATGTACCGAATTTATTCATTGAAAACAAAAATCAATTCAAATAATCAAATTCAGTTTGCAATCATTCAATTAGTTGGATCAGTAACCTATTCGTTATTTTATTTAAATTATTCCGTATGATGTTTGAATTAAGATTTTTGTTTTCTATTGAACGATGTTGATTTTCTTTTCAGGGTTCATTTTATTTATTTTTAATTTCATCTGCACGTTTTCGCCGACAAGTTAAATATGTTCTTATGAAAAAATATTGGAGAATGTTTTGTAGAAACACGCATGCTAATCGTATTATTCCAATATCACATATATCAAGTGTGGCATTAGATTAAAATTATTCGTCTATTCATGACTTTATTTCAAAAGATAAATAATCATCTTTACGAACTTTCATAAGAATCCTGTTAATATAAAAAGATTAACGTCATCGAAATCGGAGTAATCCGATGAAGNCTTACGTGAAGCTTCTTGTTTATTTGCAATTAATAAAGCAGCCATGTATATATATATATATACATAAACATTATTTTAGTACTTTTAAATTTGAAATATGTCAGAAATAACTACAGCTCAGCGAATACTTTATATCTCACAACAATATACAATCTATGTCAGTTTTGTGATATTGATTTCGGGAGTAATTGGTAATATTTGCAAGATTATTGTTTTCTCTCAATTGAAAATTCTTCGTAAAACCCCATCAGCATTCTATATCATATCGGAAGATATTGTTAATCTTATAATTTTATTCATACCATTCGTATTCCGTATTGGTATCAATGCTTTCAATTATGATCCATCACAAACATCAATTGTCTGGTGTAAATTACGACAAGCTATCGGTTTAACATGTACATTAATTACTTTAACTATAGTTTGTTTTGCTTCAATTGATCAATATTTATCGACAAATCATCAACCGTATATAAGACGATTGAGTTCAATTCGATTAGCAAAGATTTTAACTATTAGTTCAATCATTTTCTGGTTATTTCACAGTATACCTCTTTTAGTTTTTCTCGAAATTCAACCATCTGCTGGTTGTTCAATTTATAATCGAGGTTTACTAACCTACATCACATTTTTCTATTATCCAATTCTTAGTGGTTTACTTCCGCTTTTATTATCGTCATTTTTCAGTTTATTAGCCTATCGAAATGTACGACGACTAGTTCGTCGACAAATACCTATCGAACAACGTCGACTCGATCGACAATTAACATCAATGATATTAACTCGTGTTTTTCTTCTATTTATTCTCGTTTTTCCTTATACAATTCAACGTATCTACAGTTTAATTTCACCTGCACCCAGAACTGAGTATGTACGAGCAGCAATCGAACAATTCGTTGGCGCAGTTACAATTTCATTTATATATTCAAGTCATATAGTACNTAGATACGAATTTTCAGTTGAAATCTATCTCATTGACTTCTATTTAGGTGCCTTTTTATGTGTATATTTTAATATCTCGACGATTTCGTCGGCAAATTAAATTTGTTTTTGTAAAAAAAATCTATCAATCTTATTGCAAACGACAACGAACTCGTATTGGTAATATATGCGAACCAATTTCACGTATTTCTAGTGTGGAATTAGATTAATTCAGTCAATGAACTTGAAGTGCATTTACAAAACGAGGTCGTTCTCTTCCTGGTAAATAGAATTGTAAAACCTTGAAATTCTTTCATTTATTTGCTTAATTAAAAATTATAATAAAACGAATGAAATTTAGTTTTGAAGTTCTTTTTTTGTTTTCCTGATGAATCTATTAGGTGTGTCGATTTGCCATATATGCACAAAACTAAAAAAAAAAGAAAAATATTTGAATAAAATTTCTTCGGAAAAAANCCGATTTGTTTGACCTACTTCATCAAATAAAATGTAACCGCCTTTNTTGGTATCGATTTTATTGAATTCTTTTCGTAGAAAGTTTTCATCCGATGTGTCCTCACCAATTAATTCAAAACCTTGTTTAAATTCACTGAATGATACACGTTGATCATTGTTTGAATCGAGTTCTTTGAATAGTTTACTTAAGTGATCATAATAAGTAAGAAAATCAAGAATTTTTTCGAATTCTCGTAATTCAACAAAACCATTCTTTTAAAAACAAAGATATTTTTAGTTTCTATAAAAACAAAACGATTCATTTCAACATACTCCACTTGTATCTGCAGCCTTATATGCTCGCATAATAGCCTTTTTATTTGTGCCAAGTTGAGGATAGAAATGCGTTACAGCTCGATCGATTTCTGCCAATGACAAATGTCCGTTGCCATTATCAAANTGTTTGAATAACTACGATAAACGAATTTTAACNTNTTCTATGTCAAGATAAAATTTTAAAAAACTGTTCGTACTTTTTTGACCTCTTCTTTGCTGTACTTTTTTGCCATAGTTCCCACGATAAAGAAAAAAACGAAGTAAACTAACAATTCACGCTCAACTCACTGACGACTATAAGATATAGAAATGCGGAATAGAGCAAAAAATTTTTTTTTTACTTCTTCATATGACACAGAGAAAAGAAAAAAATGCATCTCCTAGACAACGTGCGTGTAATCGAACCGATTTTCTTTCCTTCAAAGNACGAGCTAATCCCGGCAAGACGTAGTAAAATACTTATAACTAGAATCTTTTCACCATCGAAGTATGATAATTTTTTTTTGAAGACAAAAAAAAAGATCAATACATCAGCTAAAGAAAAATCACCAGAACCAGAAAAAAAAAGAAAACAAGAATCCACATCGGAACAACTAAAAATAATCATAGGGAAGAAATGTTTGATAGATGATAGATTGTCATATGTGTACGAAAATTGAATTTGCATTTGACTAGATTTACCAAAATTCTGGATGATAACGAAGAGCATCGATCAATGATTTGGGATCGGCTCGACGTTCGCAAATATCATGTACAGCAACGAATAATGGAAATCTGTTCAAACACGAAATTAGACTTGAATNGATAAAAACAAACGCTAGTTTTCTTTTACTTGTTTGCTTGTCCTTTGTCTTTTAACCATTTTTGAACTTCTGCAGCTGCATCAGGTCCTTGTAGTTTTTGTCCATTTAACATTTCTGCTTCCAATGTTTTGATATCTTTGCCTGATTTAACGAAAGCTGCAGCAACTTTACGATTTCGACCTCCGTAACANGTTGTAACGAGATCGGCAACACCACATGATTCTAAAAATATTTGAGGATGATGTCCTAAAATGAAACATATCTCGTCGAAATCTTTTCTCTCGTATCGATTGATTTCTCAAACCAGGAAAGAATTCTTCGCAAAATTTCACCATTTCTTTCAAACCCAAACGAATAACTGCAGCTTTCGTATTATCACCGTAGCCTAAACCATCGGAGAAACCAGCAGCAACAGCAACAATATTTTTCAATGCACCGAGAACTTCAATAACTTCCGAATCGGGCTTAATCACAATTCGAAATTCATCGGTTTGAAGTAGACCTTTGACTAATTGGCCATGTTCGTAGTTTCGTGAGCCAACAGTTGCTTCACAAAATGTTCCTGCAGCAACTTCATTGGCAATATTAGCACCCATAAGAACATAACAAGGAACTTCCAATAAACGACTGATAACAGTCGAAAGAAGCTCAACAGTTCCTTCTTTTCCAACATAAAAACCCTTTTCAAAAAACAACAAAACATGTAGATTTTATGTAAATCTCGATTGAAATCGATCTACTTTCGAAAATGATACAGCAAATGCATTCTTTTTCACATGAGATTTAATTGCTAAACATGATCGTTCAACAAATTGATGTGGCAAGACAAAAAGTAAAATATCAGCATCTTTCACCGCTTCGACTATATCAGCATAGGCGACCTAAAGATCACTTGAAGTGCTCCTGTTTTTTTTGTTTTTATCTCGGATTACTCACAACATTCGGTGTAAATTTATGTCCGGGTAGATATTTAACATTTTCATGTTCTTGATTGATAATATCAGTTAATTTTCTTCCATCAACAAGTTCTTCATAGACATACATTCGAATTTCATTTTCGAATGTATTAAATTTATTGATATTATTTCCAACAATTTTAGCAATTGTCGAGCCCCTAAGAAGAAAAAATAAACCAACAATTATGACTTGTGATTCATAGGAAATTTGTCTTTTCTTTGTTATTACCAATTACCACTGCCAACAACTGCAACACGTTTGAGTGGATCCGTCATCTGAAACAAACGAAAAAAAATGAAATATTCAGCTGTGGTCGATGGACTTTAACTACTATTTAACGATTTCGATAAGAAACAGACTGTTGCCTATGTCGACTGGGTCGAAAAAAATGATAAGAACACGTGGAAATAGATAGATAGAAGAGAAAGCGAGAGAAAAAATCGATGATAAAAATTTCATCGACACGCGCACCCATTCAACTAAAAACACAAGTGTCAATCTCATCGAAATAATAATTGAAATCGAATATTATTTCTTTCCTTTTGTGAGAAAAAAATACATTCTTTGTTTTTAATCATTATTTTCTTATCGAATAAATTCCAAAAATACGAATCTGTCGCTATTTGTTTACTGAAATACACGCATGAGAAAGAAAAAGAGAGAGAGAGAAAACAAACTACNCGACGTCTATTTTTATTTTACTACAGTAACGGAAAGCGTATTTATGGGGGCCTGGTACCATATCGAGATGGAGCTATATAACAATGTCGATACATGAATAGAATAAAGAATAAGACGATGTCTTTTGTTTGAATAAATAGATCGATTTACTTACAGGAAAATTTTTTAATCGAACAGATTTTCCGTTGATAAAACATCGTTGCAAATATGAAAATGAAGATGTTGATTTCAATAGAAAATATGTTCGTAACATTTTCGTATTATTTCAATTTTCGATCGATCAATTGCTTTCAAACATACACACAGAATGGATTAATATAAAACCAATCAAAATATAAACTTGTCACTAATGTATTAAAAAAATTTGTTAGATTTAATTTTTTCTAAGCTCGAGATTTGAACTAAATTAAGCTTCATAATTGACGCTTAAAAGGGTAAATGTCCTTGTTACGGAAACATTTTTATTTCATCATCATCAGAAAAATGTGAAGTACTATCTGTTTGTTTTTTGTTTCTTAATATTATTCAAAATAAAAAAAAGCCATACGTGGTCGTATCATGATTTGTGAATAATATGATAGATCATGTTCGTAAACAAAACAAAATAACGAAAACAATCCCACTATTCACCTATAGATTGTTTACTTTTATAATACATCAAATAATTCCTTGTTGAGGTCCACTGAAATGTATATTCGATTATTTCTACAAAATATGTTTCATATTTATTGAAACCTCTTTATAAAATTCGTTTTTTTTAAATGAAGTTTGTTTTTTGCGATTGCTCATTCGAGATCTTAAAATTATTATGTAAGCGTCATCAAATATTTGCATAAATTATATATGTATGATTGAATAAATGAAATCTTATTTAAAATGATTTTTAATATCAATTCGGAAGAAAATTGTTGAAAATTTTGCCCTATCACTTAATTAACCTGTGATTGGTCGGAAGAAATATATTCAAGTTGGAAATTGGGGAAAAAACCGACTAAAATTAGGCAGATTGCAAGAGCATACTCTTTCAACTTGTTCTATGCCGAAGTTGGATATTTCTATCGGAAAAAGTAAGATTTTGCATATTTTCATACAATACTCGATCAATAGTTCAAATTAAGAGTCTGATTCGTTCGTAGGAAGGAATATTTTCTTGCAAATATAGTATAAAGTTAATTGATTTTGTNTACGTTGCGGAATAATAACAAAAACTCTTATTAGGTTTTTCCACGGGTATTTTCGTCTATTTCCGCCTTGTATGATGTAATGTTTGTTAATTATATTTAATATGCAATTTTTATTTGCTGATAGTTATTTTGTGTCAACAGAGAGCAGACATAAATTTAAATAGATGTCATATAATTGTTTTACGAGTCAATTTATCGATATTTTTACTCTTCGCAGACCTTTTATGTATAATTGTATGATAGATGCTCAGTCATGCATTAGTAATAAACTACGTATATATGAATNTATCACGATGTCTCACCATTGGTTGTAATCTTTAATATAGAGAATAGCATATGGCCCTGTCAAAAACGAAAATCGAGAACAATCAAGGAATACGAGCGCGTAANNTTCATCTTATTGATGCCATCTACCGTTGCGGATCATGTGAATCTTTACAACATCACCCAAAACAATTTTACTGTTGTGGCGCTCGTCTCTGCCGATTTTGCGCAACAATAACCTTACCAGATTCGTTAGTATCTATATTCATATGATTTGTTCATTATCTATACGATTTTCATATTTAGTGAACCATTCATTTGCCCTTTTTGTCACAAACAACAACCTCGCAAAGAAGTAAATCATTTAAAATATGATCACAATGAGAATAAACGATCGTTGTTTACCTAAAAATAGATATCGGATGATCGTGGTTTCCTTCAAGATTTGTATAAGGTGAAAGTTGAATGCTATGCATGTTCTTGGGTTGGTTCATACAAAGATTATCTGGTAATCGATTCACATAAAGATAGCTNTCGNATGAATGATTAATTTTCTATTTTACAGGAACATTTAGAAAACGAACATGCTGATTTCGAATGCTCTGATTGTCACGAACGATTCTACACTCTAAATATGCTTGAAGAACATCGACAATTAAACTGTAANTTTCGACCTATACAATGTCCAGTGCCAGACTGTAATACATCTGTACGTATTCAAAATTTTCATTCAAATTCACTTAAAAACAATTTTTCTTGTATTTAAGATTAGATCTATGGATGTCGATCAGCATTACTTGACGAGTGAACATCAAATTGGCATAGTGAAGATGATTGTTGAATATATTTATAAATTTCAACATAAATCTACNCGAAAAAAGCAAACGACATTTATTTTANAAAAACTGGACCTAATCCGACCTGGAATAGAAGTTTTATCAGATTTTTGTCATAAACTACGAGATGAATGCAATCAATCAAAGACAAAATCAACGAAACTCCTGTCCGATCTTGATGAGACACGAAAGCAAATTATTGAAACCAATGAAAAAACCGTACAACAAGAACAATTACAACATCAACTGTTAACTCATATTGAGCAAACAAAAATCTTATTTACACTTGCACGCATACGCTTATTAGATTCTGACGGAATGATTATTTTTTCATTCTGTAAAACGAATGAAGAAATAACTTCGTTGTTTTCAATTGATTCACCCAAATTTAAAACATCTCCATACGGATACATTTTCAAGATTCGTGTTTTCACAACTATTGGTTCCGAAGATGAAAACGAAGGATTTCTGTCTATTTCTCTTCGAATTTTCCGAAGTGATTACGATTCGATCTTAGTATATCCATTTCCTTATAATATTACTGTTTCATTATGTGATCAATCGAAAAATCANAACGATATCAGTAAAATTATTCAAGCTTNTCAACATGCAGCGCCATTTGCTCGTCCAAATGATGATGAAAATGACGAAATTATTCTTTTCAGATTTTNTCCTTTGAAATATTTAACCNAGACAGATAGTGCTTACTTCAAAGAGGGTNTTTTTTTTATTCGATTACAATTTAATTTCTTGGAAACANTGACATCTGCTCACATGTAAATCGAAGAAAATAGGTAAAATAGTATCTCTGCATTCTGTTTTTCTAGTAAACAAATCGAATTAAAAGAAAAACTTTTTTGAAAGACAATAAATTTGATTGCAATTAAATATTTTTCTGTCTTCTGAATNGACCAGTTAATTTCCATGATTGATATCGATTATCTGAATTAATATCGAATTCGAAATTAAACTTTTGAAAATCTTCATTAATCGTTCGAATAGCTTTATCATCGAATTCATCNAGATAAAATTCTAAATCAATATCAAGAATTCTCAAATGAGGTGTATAAGTATCGATCAATCGAGTCCATGTTTCACTTTGTAAAAATTTCAAATAACATTGAGTTGTTGGATCAACAGTCGACGTCAATTTTAATTGACGTAAAACAGGAGTTTGTGAAATTAAATTTCGAAGAAGTTCAGGTCGTAGTCCATCTAATCGAAAACGAAGTTGCCGTAGATGAGAAAATGGTAGAAATAATGTTTGTTTTTCTGAACTGATTATGCTCGATGAAAATTGTAAATAACGTAAATGAGGAGTATAGGAAAGAATTGACTGGAGAGTTTTCCAATTGGAATAAACAGTTAAAATTAATGATTGAAGATTTGACGATTGAAATTTCGATGGAAGAATCAATTGATCGGATAATTCGACCATTTTAAAACTTGATTTTGATTCATGTAACTCAAATGATTTCAAACGTGTCAATTGAAGAACTTGTTCAAGTACACGTGTGCCAACATTCGATGGTTTTGTATAAACATCGATATTTCGTATATGAAAAGAGAGATGTTCAAGATAATAAGGTGGCCAATCTTGACTTTTTTCGAGGAGTTTCAAGGGTTCATCAACATCACGTAGCACCAATGATCGAAGGCCAATAAATCGAAATAACGATGGATTATACGGTCGTTTAGGAAGGTCCAATGAAAATACTTGAGATAATTGAATATGTGGCAAAATCCAACGAATAAAATAGGCATTATTTGATCTGACATGAAGTCGAANATATCCATCGATTAATAATCGTGGTAAACGAGGTATTAACACNCAGAATGAATAGAATATTTCGTGAATATTAAAATAAGAAAATAGTTCGAAAACAATATCTGGATATAAATCATAGAAAGTTGTCACCATCTTGTCTTTAAAAAAAAAGTTTTCATATGAATGATTCTCGATGTTTTCTATTACTCGATAGAAATGCTATGTCACCCTTGCATTGTCATTTTGTACCGACGAATGCAACGCAATCGCCATTTTTCTTTCCGTTCTTTACTTTCACCGACCCACGAGTACNGAGAAAAAAAAACAACCAAAATAGATGCGTTTTTTTTTCGTTGATAAACAATCTATTCTATGTAGTTTTTTTTTTTACAATGAACTAATTTTAAAANAATGAATGTTCATAGTTTTGATTATTGAGCAGTAGTAGAATTTGCTGAAATAGATGATGATGAAGCTTGTAATGTTGTTACAGTGGCCATTTGTGCGTTGGAAATTGATGCCGAAGAATTGCCTAGAAAAATTTGTGTTTTTTCTTTCGCTCAAAAAGTAAAACGAAAATCAATTTCGACACTACTTTTAACTGTATTCGGAAACGGCCAATAGAGTGGTGATAAACCAGTTGCTATTGCAATAAGTGCAAGTACCGTTATGATACCGATTAGAAGAAGAAAACTCTGCTTGAATGTTAACATTTCTTTCTTCGCATTGCCTGTTCAACTGATCGTATTTTTTTT
>JGI26530J50255_1001264_pt1 | contig 17908 bp, 11 predicted proteins | sample ThiBiot_500_plan_2_FD_50255 | JGI IMG/M metagenome (IMG submission 50255) | reverse complement strand
CGCAGCCTTAATACGAGAAAAATAAAGATCATGAAATCGTTAGTTCGGATACTTACCATAATGATATCGAAAAGCGTTCCTTCAGCAACTGTGAATCGTTTCATGAAATTTTGATCCCATTCGGTAATATCGTCCGTACTGAAAACAACAAAGCTGAGTCAAATTGTAATGACGAAAGAAGAAATTTACCGTTTTGGTTCGTAAATATCTTCGTTTGGATCGTCGTCATCATCGTCATCGATCGGCTCTGGTTTAGGGTCATTTTTATGATGATTAAAATATTCAACAATCTAACGATTTAGTATTTTTTCACACTGAAATTGAAATTTGAAAACTTACTGGACCAAGAATAGATCCTTTCACATTTGGTAAAGGGATCGGTTCGACGCCCATTTCCACAACTACAAGGAACAAAACATTTGAATATCAAAGCAACTAATTCAGATTTTCAGTCAATTTACACTGTGTCAATAGTATTGACTGTCCTACGACTCCTTGATCAATTATATAAATTTCACCGTCATTTGACTGAATTTGAAAGGTTTTTACTTGAGAACCGTCTATTTCAATCGAAGCCATCTTTTATAGTTGAATCTGAAGAAAATAAGGTATGCTATATACCAGTGTTTTTACGAATATTTATCACAAGAATATAAATGCAGAGAAATAGTATGATATCACGAGCCGTTTATGCATCGAAGGAAAATGCCAACAAAATAAAAACAAGAAATAAAATAGTGGGAGAAAAGAAAAGAAGAATGAATGGCTGATGATTCATCTTGAATTTGCGAAAGTCAAAATCAAAGCGTCGCCAACAAGTGACGAATGAGGAAATTGTTTGTTTAAGGGGAAATTTCTAGATTTTCAAAATTTGACTTTTTGGGTAGAAAATGTTCCGTACGAATATGTTTCTTGTGGCTGCCTTTTCAAATCGGCATGCTTTCTATTATATCTTGTTATACATAGTTCTTTAGATAACCAAGTATTGCTTCATTAGAATGCTTCATTAACATAATAGATAAACAATGACATTTTTTTATTGCAAATGTGAATTATACTAAATACGAGAACTACTATTATCGAATTGACTAGTGTGCACTCACTGTCGAAGACAACAAGTATTAAAACTGAATGAGATAGTTCCTGAACAATAATCTATTTTCAACTGATATTATTAATATTATTATACCAGAATTGATAGTACAAGTATCAAACTGTTGTTTTCGACTAACTTCAGAAATATTCTACGAATTTTCCTGAGGAAACTTCCTTCTCTTGATGAAAAATATATGTGATATAACGATTGACAAAATCAATGAGTGTTTTTCTATTATGTTTCTCTTTGGTTTATGAACAACAGAAAAAAAATGAAGAAAAATTAGGCTCTTGATTAAATCAGCATCTAATTTTACTGATTCATTGGATCTGGTTGCGGAGATGACTCCGATGGATTGGAGTCTGCAATTGTTGATACACTTGCTGCTTGTCCTTCACCAGGCGAATCAAAAACAATATTGAATGTTTTGCGAATTTCATCTGTGGATTTACCACGAACCATGTTAGCTACTGTTTTACAACCAACAGCTAATAAACTTTTGATGCCTAAGTAATCCGCAGCCTTAATACGAGAAAAATAAAGATCATGAAATCGTTAGTTCGGATACTTACCATAATTATATCGAAAAGCGTTCCTTCAGCAACTGTGAATCGTTTCATGAAATTTTGATCCCATTCGCTAATATCGTCCGAACTGAAAACAACAAAACTGAGTCAAATTGTAATGACGAAAGAAGGAATTTACCGTTTCGGTTCGTAAATAACTTTGTTTGGATCGTCGTCATCATCGTCATCGATGGGATCTGGTTTGAGATCATTTTTATGATAATTACAATATTCAACAATCTAACAATTTAGAATTTTTTCACACTGAAATTGAAATTTGAGAACTTACTGGACCAAGAATAGATCCTTTCACATTTGGTAAAGGGATCGGTTCGACGCCCATTTCCACAACTACAAGAAACAAAACATTTGAATATTAAAGCAACAAATTCAGATTTTCAGTTAATTTACAGCCAGCTAATGCCATTGACTGATCTACGACTCCTTGATCAATCGTATAAATTTCACCATCATTTGACTGAATTTGAAAGGTTTTTACTTGAGAACCGTCTATTTCAATCGAAGCCATCTTTTATAGTTGAATCTGAAGAAAATAATGTATGGTATATATGAGTTTTCCAATGAAAACTATCTATATCCTGAATTGACATAAAAATATGAAAAGACCAACTAGTAATAAAAAAAACATCGAAAAATAAATAGTGTGACGTTATTAGTCCATTATGCACTGAAGGAAAATACCAACTAAATAGAATAGAAAGCGCTACGAAGGTGCGACGTAGACGTAGGTAATAAACCATTAGAGCGTGATGATTCATCTTCAGTTGATTCGCTAATCGTTTATATAGATTTACCCAGCAGTAATAACCGGTTGTTAAAAATATTTCAAGTTCAAATTCAACTACGAAGAGAAAAAAGTTTCCATTTCTCTCGTCTTACAACCAAACAACAGCTAGTAAACTTTTAGTGCTTAAGTTATTGATCTTAAACAGTTTCAATTATATTGAAAAATTCCATCGGAAAAAATATTTGTTATTTGATGATTTAAAAATTCATTGAATGTACATCCAATATAAATTGATTTAATTTTGACATCTGATTGATAACATTTCCAATCATTTTCCAGTTTTCTCACAATTTATAAACTCAATGTCTCATCGATATCGATACAGTCTTCATTAGTAAGTTAGAAATGAAACAAATACGCAAGTGGGGGAAGACGAAAAATTCATTCTTCTATTCACATGATCAATGATCTCAATTAATAAAGGAGAAAAGAAATGAACACTTAATTTTCTGTTTTATACGGAGGTCAATATCCGTGAACTCTGATGAGATCTACGTTTTATATTGTTTTGAATATATATTTTATCCCTTCATGCTATAGAATATTTGTTGTTGGTAAATAAAAACAAAAAAATTAAGAGTAGATTTAATTAGTTTTAACTTGATTTCTCTCGGTTGTATTTATCTAGATGTGTGAAGAAGTTGTTCATTCTTTATTACCACAGGAAAAAATAAATTAATTGATTAAAAATTCCGATGTATGTATTTACTTTTATGAAATCGAAATTCCGTCATCGTTTATCTATTTACTTCTTAACAATCAAAAATAAACTTTTATTTCATATCTAAGGTGATGATAATGCCAATGCATAAGAAATCATTGAAATTAACTGCTTCCTATTCAAGATCACACTCATCCTAAATCGAAAATCAAGTTCATTTTCTGTCAATATGAATATGTGAAGACTTATCTTCTAAATGATAGAGAACTTTTAAAAATAGGCCAATTCAAAGTAATATATTGAAGAGAAAAACAACAATAACCTTAACGAAACGAAAAAAAAATACAAGGAGAGAGATTTTTTCTCTTTTTCTCTCCCATCACGATGTGAAAATATTAATCGGCAATTATCTTTGAATTACACCCAAGTCTTTGTTTTTGTTTACTTCGCATTTTATAAATGAATGGCTTTAATTATCAAAAAACACGAAGTGGGGGAATAATCGCCGTCTCGTCGGGTCATACGCACTGAAAAATACAGTTCTCTTCTCAGTGCATTCTCTCATTTAATTAGGTCAAACAAAAATAGTAATTTCGATAATAATGAGAAAATGAAAAAATGCATCGTCACATTGAATCTTATATCAGGATTTCACAGTTAACTGTTGTTGTTCTAATTCGGTGACTTAATTCAAACGAATCTCAATTAAAAGGAAGACATTTCATTGAAGCTTATTGATATTGTTTTTTTAATTTTAATCGTTTGTGAACATTCTTTTGAGTGTTCGATTCATTGAATATGAATTTGAATATCATTGGGTTCGTTTGTCTGAGATCTTTGAAACACAAGAGGAAAAAAGCGGAACATAAGATTCCGGATCCGACTTTCTCCCTTGATAAACATGTAGACCATACTTCGATTTTCGAACGAATACAACATAAATATCGACTTATTTAATTCATCGCTCTTAGTGAAACGATATTTTAGCGACTATCGACGAAAAAAAACAAGCAAATATCTAAAGGAAAATGTGAGATTATCAACAAAATTTATTTTAGATGTTGTCTATAGTTAGAAACACTGTATGATGATGAGCATACAAAGAAAATATCTGCAAAACGATATTGGGCTTTCGAAAATAGGTTAATTCAAAATAATATATTGAAGAGAAAAACAACAATAACCTTAACGAAACGAAAAAAAAATACAAGGAGAGAGATTTTTTCTCTTTTTCTCTCCCATCACGATGTGAAAATATTAATCGGCAATTATCCTTGAATTACACCTAAGTCTTTGTTTTCGTTTACTTCGCATTTTATAAATGAATGGCTTTAATTATCAAAAAACACGAAGTGGGAGAATACTCGCCCTCTCGTCGGGTCATACGCACTGAAAAATACAGTTCTCTTCTCAGTGCATTCTCTCATTTAATTAGATAAAAAAAAAATAGTAACTTTGATAATAATGAGAAAATGAAAAAATGCATCGTCAAATTAAATCTTATGTCAGGATTTCACAGTTAACTGTTATCCTTCTTGTTCAGTAACTGAATCCAATGAATATTTATGTATGGTAAATATATACTGTTTCGAATCATAATTAATATCATACAATTGTTGAATATCTTTCTTATAGAAATAATAATTCTAATGTTTATTATCTATATTTTAATGATAATTTAACGAGCGTGTTTTTTGAATATGAGATTTTTCAATGATTCAATGCATATAAAATCCTGATGACATTTTTGAACAAGAAATTCTGCAAGTAGATATGGCTCATTGACAGTAAATTGAGATGAGTCATATTTTTTTCTTTTCTTCGGTCAAATTGTTTGACGTCACTCTATCCCATTTTTATTGTATGAATAAATCCAATGACATAAATCACGTCAACGTCTGGTGTGCTCTTAACCATAATGGGCGATTAGGGGCGTAAATAAGTGCTGTAGTTACTCGGTGGTATAAATACGAAAGCAAATTTCGTTAAAAGTCAGTTAATCGACTATTCGATTAGTTAAAACAATACAAGCTGCATAGCTATCCAATGCAAAAACAATTTACAAATACAAATATGATCTACATTATGGCATTGTTTATGGCATTAATACCATACGGCAGAAGCTTGGATAATGCAATTCTATTTCGATACCATTGAATCGAGTGATGTAAATTGAAATAATAGTACAAATAGCCATGGGATTATATAACTGATCAACTGTCTAAACTGTACTCATTTCGTATCACAACTTTCTTGATAATAAATCGGAACAACTTAAACGAAAGTTCACGATATATTCGATCATATACGTACTAAAAACGGTTCTTGAAACATATTAACAAGAATAGATTATCTATTTATTAAATCTTCGAAGTATCAATATAATAATTGGATGGAATATTTGAGAAAATGTTCAACTTCGTTGTGTTCATTAAATATTTTTGACAGATAAAATAAATGAACTTAAACCACAATAATATTAAAACAAAACCTCAGTTAGATTTATTCAAGTTAAATATTTAATAAGAAAATATCTTTTTGATCGAAGATTTGTCAGAAATCATTGAAATAATAGAATAAAATTTTCCTTAGGATTGTACGATCGTAATGTTTGACGCAATATTTCATGTAGTCAAAGTAACCAATGCAAAATAAATCAAATATATAAATGAAAATCTTCTATGAAAAATTTACTAACTGTTTGTAGAAACGATAATGATTCAAGTAGAAGATATTGAACAAAAACAATGACAATAGTTGAATAAAACTTTTCTGACAATGATTCATTTTTCTATGTTACTTAGAAAAATTATTTGAATGAGGTAATGCAAGTCGAAATCTTTACAATATTCGAACAAAATTGTCCTAAATGTCATTCATTTTACATCTGAAATGAAAAGAAATCTGTCAATGTAAACAATGTTGTGTTAAATATTGAAATAATTGAACATACGTCTACTGATAATTATTCGTATCGTATCTTCATAAGAACAGAAATAAAAATCAAATAAATTGCGTTATAACAATTAAAAGATATTTGAATAGAATTCTGGTGAAAATTATTCGATTATTTTAAGCAAGAAAAATAAATGAAACATTGATAGACATTGACTAAAAATGACTAACATAACAGAACATGAATTTGCTGAAAATCATTGTTTTGTTATTTGAAACAAAAACAGATGTGATAGTGAAAGAAATCGAACGAAAATAACGAACATACAAGAATAAGATTATGCTAAAAATCATTCAATTGTGATATAGGACAAGAAAAAATAGAACAATAAGAGAAATTGAGTGAAAATGAATACAGATTATCGGTTAAAATCTTATTAAAAATAATTCATTTGTTTTTAATAAAGGAGACAAAAGATGAAAACATAGAATTGCACGAAAATGATGAAGATATTTGAAATGAAGTGTAATAAAAACGATTCATTTATTAGTAGAAAATGAGAAGAATATCAAAATGGATCATATAAAATGAACATGATCGACATAATTGAGATGAATTCTGGTAAAATTGATTCAGTTTCTACTTCGAAACTAAACAAAAGTGAAAACGAAAACGACTGATTGAAAGTCAATAAAGTATTAGAGTAGATCTCTGCTGTTAATAATTCATTTTCTATTTTCAAGAAAGATCAATATGATAACTACTAAAGCTCAGTATAAATCGATAAGATAGTTAAATAGAATTCTGGTGGGAACAGTTGATTTGCTATGTAAAAGACAAATAAAAGCAATAGTAAACGAATTTTAACCGAAATAGGCCAGATAAACGAACAGAACTATCGTAAAAATGATTCATTTTGTCTTTTCAATAACAAGCAATGTCAAAGTAAATGTTAAATAATAAGATTATATGCGATACATGAACAGAACTCTGGTAGAATTTCTTCACATTTTATGTATGATGAGGACAGTTAAGATAATAAAACGAACGTTTCCAAAATGCGTACAATATACGAATTACAGTCTTATGAATATTATTTTCTTCTTACTTAGTTTCAATAAATATGCGACAATGAATAAACTCGAAAGAAAATCATACAGATATTTGAACAGAACTGTCGTATTGTTCAGTCGTTTATTATTTGAAATACGTTCATCTGTGAAAATATGATGAAGTATAATGTAATGAATCAAAGAATATGAACAGATCGTTAATGTAAATGATTCATTTAATATTTACTAAGATGATAAATATGAAACTACAAAATTCAAATGGCAGTAGTTTAAATATAAGAACTCATGTTTGATAAAAATTATTCATTTTATTACTTTAACTAGAATCTAAGCTAAAATATGACAAAAATAAATAAAAACAAGTAAGATAATTGAAGAAAACAGTTCTAAAAAATATGTAATTGTTATTTGTAATGAATGAAAATTCAAAAATGACTCAAATAGAGTCAATATAGCTGAAATATTCGAATAGAATTCTAGTAAAAATAATTCATATTTTTTGTACATCGAACGTATCTTCGAAACGAAGAACAATTCAATTTAATTAGTTAAGATATCTGCATAGAATCTTTTTAATAACAAATTATTTATTAGTTGCAAGAATAATCAATATGAAAATAAAATACATTCAGTGAAAATCTTCGAAAAATATGAATAGACTTGTACTTATTAAAATGATTGCTTTGCTATTTGAAAGAAAGATAATTGCCAAAGTGAAGTAACTGGTATAGAAATGTTTATGATATGAGAACTCAAGTCTAATAGAAATATTCATTTGACATTTCCATTGCAAACAATTGTAAAATGTAGCATAGTAATAATGGAAAAGAATAAGATATATGAAGAGAATATCAGTGAAAATGATTCATTTGTTATTTGAAAAGAGAATATCTTTGAAAATAGATTGTAATTGAGAGTGTGTTATCGAGATATTTGAGTAATTAACTGATAAAACTAATTCTTTCATTATTTTAAATGAATACAAATGTGAAAATGAGGACAATATTGTCAAATTGACTGTGATAGTTGAATTGAACAATGGTGAAAATCATTCGTTTGTCATTCAGATGCGGGATAAATATAAAAATGAAAAAGATTGAATTAAAATAGGTGAAGTAGTAGGATTTATTGATAGTACGTATAATTCATTTCGTGCTTATGTACATTATTAATGCGTAAATGAATGGGTGTTAAATGGAAGTTACTAACATATCTGAAAAGTTCTTTTTTCAAATAATTTCATTTGATATGTGCAAAAATAGATAAATATAAAAAACGAAACAATAATGAAGAATAGTGAAAAAATTTGAATACAGTTCTGATGAAAGTCATAGATATGTTATTTCAGTGAAAGACAAATGTGAAATTAGTGGAAATTATTTCAATAGAATTAAGATACATGAATTGACTTCTGCTTAAAATTATTCGGTTAGCATTGATAAGAAAAGTTAACATGAAAAGAGACAAAACTTGAGTGATTGTGAGTGAAAAACATTAATCATATATACTAATAATTATTCGTTTGTTATTCACAATGAGAATCAGTTTGAAAGTAAAATAAATCAAGTAAAATAGATCGAAATACTTGAGAGAAATGCTAATAAAATTAGTTTATTTGTGTCTACATCGAAAGATCAGTGGAAGAATAAGAACGATCAACTTGTCATGTCTACGATAAGTGAATGACAGCTTGTTCATAATAATTTATTTTTTATTTGTAATGAAGATTATAACGAAAAAAGAAAGGCATAAAATCGTAGTGAACGAAATACATGAATCCAACTGTAATATAACTTTTTCCAATATTAAATGCAATGTAGAAAACGTGGATATGAAAGAAGTAAAGTGAAAATTACTATCATATTTGATCAATACTCTTATAGTAGCAGTTCGACAATTATTTTCGAGAAGAATAATCGTTAATACTAGCGTAAGAGAATAATAGTAATTATGATAATTGATCAAAATTCTGTTAAAAATCGTTCAATTATGATTAACAAGCAAATTTATATTAGATTCGAAGAAAATATTATCTCAGTGATAAGGATATTTTAACTGAAATTTAATGACAATGATTTATTTGCAATTTGAACCGAATAGAAATAATATTATGAACAACATATAGATTAAGTGTCTTTTATATGAGAACAAAGCATTGCTGAAAATAGTTTGATAGTTACTTATAAATCGTGTGAATGTAAAAATCAAAGAAATTCAACTAAAGTAACTATGGTATTTGAACTGAACTCTGCTTTAAATAATTCGTTTGCTATTTGTAATAATGAGAAATGTGAAAATGACAGAAGTTGAGTAGAAAAGATCAAATAATTTGAACGACTTTTTGTTGATATCTATTTATTTATTATTTGTAAGGATGATAAGCTCGAGAAGTGAAAGTAATTCAGAGAAAATGGATGAAGTACTAGAATTGAACTCTTCTATTGATTATTCATATTTTATTTGTAATAATAACAGATATTAAATTGGAAAAAATTAAGTACGAGTGGCTAAGATATCTGAACGGAGTTTTACTGTAATTTATTCGTTTATTTTTTAAAGGAATGAAAAATACGAAAAGTAAAAACATGTGAATCAATTTAAGTAAGATATTGAAACAGAGTTTTGGTAAGATCGATTCTGTTAATATGTTTTGATGCTGAAAAGTTCGAACAGTTGAAGTTTAATCGAAAGAACAAAGGCAATTGAATCATACTTTGTTAAGGCTGATTCATTTGCTATGTGAACAAAAATAAAATGTTAATATAGAAGCAATTAAATGAAAATAATCAGAACAGTTAAACGAAGTTTTAGTTGTTAGCATTCGTTGGATATTTCTCGGTAGAAGTAAATGTTGAAATAATAGAGACTGAATTCAGATAACGAAAGTAATTGAATCGAATATTTCTATGAATTATACAAGTTTTATTTCTCATGATAATGCGGGAGACACTTTAGGAAATGTAGAAAAAGTTATTGAAATAGTCGAATAGGAATCTTATAGATGTTTTTCAGTTTTTTGTTGTATCAAGAAGAATTAAGACAACAAAATAAATCATTGGTATCGATTAAAATACTAGAACAAAACTCTCCTTATTGTAGTTCATTTGTTTTCTGTAAGAATTAATCTGACGAAAATAAAAATATGTAAATGAATATATTCCGAAATAGTGGAACAGAATTTTGCTTTGAACCATTCATTTTTTATTTTGAATAAACACAAGTGAGTACGTGAAAAATATTCAAAATATATGAATGCAATAGTCAAATATACATATTTTTATAAGCATCCATGTATTAGTTTGTCACGAATAAATCTCATAGGGGAAGATATTCACTGGATATGAATATTATATTGGAATAGAAGTTTCGTGTGTGTTGTTTATTTTTTATTCTTCATATTATTATAATGTGCAACTATGCTAACTCAAGTCAAATTGATCGAGATTTTTGAATGAAACCTTATTAAGAATACTTCAATTATTATTAATAAAGAAGACAGTTGTAAAAATGATAAAATCTGAGTGAAAGAGATCCATATATGTGAATTGAATTTTGATAAAAAGAATTCGATTATTACTAGAGTAAGAAACATAACTGTCGAAGTCGTAGAAATTCAGTGATAAAACATGAAATATCAGAATAAAACTCTGATCAAAATAATCCGTGTGTTATTATTAAGGCGAATATATATGAAACTGAAATAAATTTAATAAAAATGATTCAAATATTTGAATTGGACTCTTATCAAAATGATTCAATTATTATTAGCAAGGCAACCAAATGTACACATAGAAGAAGTTAAATAGAAGTGTGTCAAGTATTCGAACTAAACTCTTATCAAAATGATTTGATTATTATTAGCAAGGCAAACAAGTATACAAATAGAACAAGCTAATTGAATGTGTCCTACATATTCGAACAAGACTCTAGTGAAAATAATCCAACTTTTATCAAGTGTTATATCAGGCGTAAAAAGATGAGAAGTGGACTGAAAGTGACACACATATTTGAACCAAAATCTACTGAAGATAATTCAGTTAGAATTAGAAAGGAAAATATTTGTAGAAAAAGAATAGTTTAACTGAAAAGGAGTTAAATACACGAACTGAACCATCGTGAAAATAGTTCTATTATTATTAACAAGAAAGAGAATTGTAGGAATAGAAAAGATAAATGAAGGAAGATTGATGCATTTGAACTGAAGTATAATGAAGCTAATTTGATTATTATTACTAAGCAAATTAAATGTTAAAATAGAAAAACTTAATGGAAAACGATTAAAATGTTTGAACTGAAGTATAATGAAGCTAATTTGATTATTATTACTAAGCAAATTAAATGTTAAAACAGAAAAACTTAAGAGAAAATGATCGAAATATTTGAACTGAACTCTGATAAAGTTAATTCGATTATTGTTAGCATGAATAACAAATTGGGAGATAGAAGAAATTGAGTGATGGAGACTCATATATGTGAACTGAACTCTTATCAAAATTAAATTCGATGATTATTAGCAACGATAGCAAATGTGGAAATCGAAGAAATCGAATGAAAGAGACTTAGATATTTGAATTGAATCTTGATAAAAACGATTCGATCATTGTTGGTATGAATAACATATAGAAAGATAGAGAAAGTTGTGTGAACAAGAATCAGTTATTTGAACTGAATTGTTATAAAAATCATCCAATAATTATTAGCAAGAACAGTATAAATATATGGATGAAAACAGTCAAGTGAAAATCATTCAGATATTTGAACTGAATTCTTATACAGATGATTCGTTAGTTTTTTGACACAACAGATAAATATGAAAATGGAAGATGATAATTGAAAGTGACACAGTTAAAATGAACAGAACTCTTATAGAAGAGATTTATGTGATACAGGTAAGAAATATAAAAGTAAAAATAGAGAAAAGTGAATCATTGTACCTGTAATAGTTGTATAAAATTCTGTTAATAATTATTCATCTATCGTAACTAATAAGACTCAATCAGAGGATGAAAAACTTCCAAGTATATCACCATAATAATTTCATAGAGCTGTTTTTGTGACTATTATACTTAATACATATCATTGTGACATCACAAATAACTCTCAGATATTACCAATAAGTCGACCAGACAACTGAACAGCCACCTTATAGCAACTATTCATTCTAAATGTCTCATGTTAAAAACCTTTTAAATATTGAAAAATGAGTCTAGGCAATTGAAGTATTTGAATAGTGCATTCGTAAGAACAATTCATTTCTTATTTTACATAGATATTAGTGTATATATGTATTACAATTTAGTCAAGATAATTACAATGGTTGAATAATAGTTTACTATATAGTATTCACTTGTCATTTTCTATGTTGGTAAACTTGAAAATATGGAATTTGTATTAAATGTATTGTAACAGTTGAACTAATTTTTGGTAATGATCAGTTAGTTGATATTTTTTGTATAAGGAAATGTGAAAATATGGCAGATGTATTGAATGTACTGTAATAATTGAATAGAATGTTGGTGATAGTCATTCATTTGCCATTCCTAGTTTTGTACAATGTAAAAGTAGAAAGATTTTAATAGAAGAGCTGTAATAGCTAAAAAGAATCTTTTTAGTAAATATCTACATGTCATGTCTAATATTGAGAAAACAAAAGTGCAAAGATCCAGATGAAGTAAATATAATTAGAGAATAAAGTTTTGGTTCCAATTGTTCGCCACTCATTTTTAATGCCAACTGATAGCGAAATAGGAATATTTAATAAAGATTATCGGAATAATTGAACAATATTTTTTTATATACTATTCACTTATTATTTTGAACGATAACAAACGCAAATAAATATGAAAGATTAGCGAAATATATTGTAGTAATTGAATAGAATTTTACTGATGATAATTATTCATTTGATATCTTTTTTTATAAAAGTACTTATCAAAATGGCAAGGTTTAACACTTCTATTGCAATAATTGAATACAATTTTAGTGATAATCATTCATTTGATATTTATTTATAAGATCAAAAATGAAAATAAGAAAATCTCGTCTTGATAATTGTAATATCTGAATAGAATTTTAATGATAATCATTCATTTGATATTTTTTTATAAGACCAAATATGAAAATAAGAAGATTTTGTCATGATAACTGTAATATTTGAATAGGATTTTGATGATAATCATTCATTTAATATTTTTTTATAAGATCAAAAATGAAAATAAGGAGATCTTGTCATGATAACTGCAATATTTGAATAGACTTTTCGTTATAATTATTCACTTGGTATTTCTATACAAGTAAAAATGAAAATAAGAAGATCTTGTTATGATAACTGCAATATTTGAATAGACTTTTCGTGATAATTATTCACTTGATATTTTTTTATAAGATCAACTATGAAAGTGATCCGATCTAATTATGGTAACTGTAGTAATTGAACAGAATCTTTATGCGACTCATTCATTTGCCATTTTGAATCTTATATGCAACATGAAAATCAAATGATTTTGATGCAGGAACTGCAATAGTTATACAAGATTTTTTTAACTAATATTTACTTATTGTTTATAATATTAAGCAATGTGAAAATGAAAAGATTCAAACGGGATAACTTGAATTAGTGAAAAGACTTTTAATATGAATTATTCGTTACTTATTTGTTGTGTTATACTATAAGCAAAAACTTAAATATTTGATTAAGATAATTGCAATAACTGACCAATACTGTCGTATATAATGTTCATTAATAATTTTCTATGTTGACAGATATACAAATATGAAAAACTGGTCAAATAGACTGTATAATAATTGAATAGAACTTTGGTGACGATAATTTACTTAACTTTTCTTTTAAAAACGAATATAAAACGAAAAAATTTATGTAAAAAGACTCGAATAACTGAATAGAATGTTAGTAGTTATGTTTCATTTTCTATGACATACTACCGAAAACGTAAGAGTTTACAAACTTTAATTTCAATCGTAAGAAAATTGGCATAAAATTTTAGTAGCATTTGTTTATTTACAATTTCTAATTGTGACGAAGTTAGATCTGAATGGATATATGCAAAGGTAAGAAAATATTTGAACAGAATTATAGTATAAATTATTCATTGTTTGTATGTGTTAATAAGATATATGTATAAATGAAAGATATGTATTGTAAGATATTGAATGAGTGAATAAGAATGTTCTAATAATTATAGTCATTTACTATTTGTGAATATAATAAATTGAAAAATAGAACAGAGTTTGTTGAAGAATACTGACATATTTGAATAGAACATTGTTAAGAATTATTTATTTGCTATTTGTAATCTCATAAATTATGATGATAGGAAACAATGAATTGCAACTTTGATAATAGTTGGATGAGTATATAATTTCGATTATTCGTTTATATTCAAATTTGTATGCAAAATTTGAAGAAATTAGATTTGATGTAGAACAAAAAATAGCAAATGAACGACATATTTGTGGAATGATAATTCACTTGTAATAACATTTTATATTATGTACTAGTTAGTGAATGTAACTTTAAACGAAATGAAATTATGGAAATATACTACTCTTCAATTGAATCTAATATAGTATAATAAATATTTTGATTGCTCTTCGAAAAATATTTTTAAAACATCATACTTATAGGTGAATAGATGCATACTTGTATAGAATCAATTGTTATGTATTTCTAATAGTAATATATGTAGATCTATATGATAATTCCCAAGAAACATCAGATATGAATAGCAATATCGTAGCTGTATACTTTAATTGTGAAATATCTGAAATGATAATCAAGATATTAGTACAGGATAGTGATAGAAAGAAATAGATGAACAATCATGATTTTCAATTTATTCTTTTCTTATATAAAATAGTTTTACTCATAACTATTGAAGAGTCTTTTCAAGAAATGATCAACATCGTTGAATAGGAATTCCTAAGAATTATTTCTATACTATTTATAAATGTACTGCTCCTTTCATCAACAAATACGTGTCTTAATAAACTCGAATAAAGTGAACAAAATCAAATTGAGTAAGTTCAATTATAACAAACACGAATTGACAATTTGATTTTCATCTGTCAATTGTTTTCAATCTTATCATATTTATATACACTAACCAACATGGTAGCATTCATTTATTAGATGAATAGTTGACGATATGATACTAAAACTTAGTTATTAGACTGCGAGTTAATATATGTATGATTGACGTTAAGGCATGAACAGTTATCATGTGATATTTGTGTTTACATATATGTTTTTAGGATTGTATGCTGAAACAAAATAAAAAATGATTACAATCATAGTGTGGTCATATATCTTCCATGACAAATTCAGTCATATAGATAGATGCAATTTGTATATTTGTAGTGAGGAAATAATTGAATCTTTTTCTGCTAAAATTTATTCATATTTCATCTGCAATTACACAGAACAATTAACTCACTGTGCTAATTTTTGAAATGATATTTAAAATGAATAAAAGTTTTGATAAGAGATTCATATGATAGTATCATTGTTTATTATGTTTACAATATCTATTTATTCAATCAAAGTGAACATAATTGTTGAACAACAAATCTGTTCTTGATTAATACATTATTTTTGTTAGAATCTAATCACATCTATTAATCAATACTTATATTTTGTTAGATGCAACATACCTGAACAGAATCGATGATGAAATATTCAATATTCATGTGTTTATCAATACTAATAGTTCAGATAATCCTTTGATTTTAAATAAAATACTATAAATGACAAGACTTTCTGTTCGAATATGCAATTATCATCTGTTGTAGATATCATTTTTACTTGTCAAGATATTGAATCGATAAACTAAAAATAAGTAAACATACTTACTGCACAAACTATACATATTCTTCATGATACAAAACAGATTCTCGATCAAAATTATTGATTTAGAAATGAGAAAGATAAAATAACGAACATTGGTTTGAACTTTTCATTTATTTTGTCATCTTCATATTTGATATGAGTTGTAATCATTTGTTTTTGCTGTTTTAACTATAATTGAACATTCGTTTAGTAATATTATTCAATAATTCTATTTTCTTTATTGATATTAACAAGTAACGGATTTAGTACTCTTAAGTAGTAAGATACTTGAATATTTATTTAGTCAAAATTCTCCATTTAACATTTGATCTATTTTTGTGAGATAGACTTCAATTTCTTTGATTGCAATCGACAATGAGATTGAATGAATATTTTCTAAATATTGTTTCTTAGTTTCGTAATTTTTCGATTTCTCATCAATACGAAACATTTCATTGTCAATTACTCCTATAATTGAAGAAATAGATTCTTTGAAATATTCATCTGTTACATTTGATGCTTAGATGTTGATTTAAAATTTATGCGTCTTTTTGATTAATGCTATAGTTGAATTCATGTTTAATCTTTCGCATTCAATTATTATGATGATCATCATAACATTTCGTGTGCTTCATAAATTTGTTGATAGTTGATGGACATAGATGAATTTAATCTTTTTGTATACAATTCATTTTTTATTTTCTTTTAAGCGGCTGATAAACTAAGAAACTAGCCGAGATGATTATTAATATATTTGAATATCGATTTATAACAAATTATATTCAATTTAATTATAGTTTTATATTATTTGATTGTTTATAAACTTTAAACTAATGACTGTCATCATATTTGACTTGAACACAAGTGGAACTGCTTCTAAATTTTCATTTTCTCAGCAACTGTTGCTAATGATGAAAGAGTAAAGATCATTTTTTTTATTTGAGTATATTATTGGAACAGTAATTTACATTTTGACATTCGTAACTGACTTCTTACCTGTACATTTTAGAGAATTTCAAAACTTGAATTTTTAATTACCGACATAGTTGAATATAATCAGTTTGAGATCGATCAATATCTATAACATTTCTAAATTAATATCAAAGTTTTTATTTTCATATTTTTGACAACGATGTATTCGAATATGAATATAATTTCTTTTATCTATTATTTATAAAATCTTTTTTTCTCTATTAACTATTATCAATATTTAGAAGTAACCGATAATATAATCGAATTAAAATTTGTTTAACTTTGACAAATTTTTATATCAACTATGATAATTTCATCAATTTAAGTTTTTTCTGTCTATTTCAATCTAGTATTTGAATAAGACTCTACTTAGTCTTGATCATGTGAGATGAAATCACACATTGTGTTACCTAAAGACAATCTTAGTCCTATTAACAGTGTAGTACTTAAATAGAATATTAGTTAAGATTATTCATTTTCAATGGTATTGTTTATTATCGATTTCATAATCAAATATTATTTATTTATAACCAATGAAGTTGATTGTAGAGTCCTAGTTTAGCCATATCTATTACTTAATAATCCTCAGTTTTCGTATAAATTTCAAGTTTGCTGTTGATTTATAACAAAATATTTGAATAAATCTCACTAATGGAAGATCATCTCTTATGAATTCATAGATTCTTTTTAATTAAATATTTTTTATTATGTTTAGGAAAGAAATATTTGAATCGAAATGTTGCCCAAAAATAGTTCATTAATAATTTGATGTTGAATTGTATTAACAAAAGTATATCTACATCAGAAAAAGCGAATTTATGGCATTTGATTCTCAAAGAACAACCACTACCACAACGACTACTACCACCACTACTACCACCACTACTACCACCACTACTACTCCTACTACTACCACCACTACTACTCCTACTACTACGACCACAACCACCACTACTACCACTACCACCACCACCACCACCACAACTACTAC
>JGI26530J50255_1001138_pt1 | contig 19563 bp, 29 predicted proteins | sample ThiBiot_500_plan_2_FD_50255 | JGI IMG/M metagenome (IMG submission 50255) | reverse complement strand
AAAAAAAAGACGATTGTCAGTTTTCTTGATAATTATCTGTAAGAAAGCCAATGTTATACCAGAATGTTAAATGTTTACGAATTAGCTCGACGTTAAATGGTGGACATGTTTGCATTGAACGTGCTCGTGCTTTTGTTTTCGTTGTATCATATTTCGATGCAAGAAAGTCAGCTTTTGANGTAAAAACTGTATTAAAAAATGATGATAATTTAACTAAGGCCGTGTTTGATTTCAAAACATTGTCGACCCATTGTTCGAAAGTGACAATTTCAAATTGAAGACCAGCTTTTTGTAAATCTTGAAGAAATGTTGACCAATGACTAACATTCGGATTTATGATATGATGAACATGATCGTTCTCATCATAATCTTGTAANCTGATTTCAGCAATAGCAGCCGCTGCAATATCAACTGGAATCCAATCAATATCTAAACCATCATTTGGCATTTGACCAAGTTCGCCACCACCTTTGCAAATAATCAATGAAATCATTTCAGTCGTATTCCATGCACCATATTGACTATCGCCTGACATTTGACCGACTCGATAAACATTCGTCGGTGTACCTAGNAACATAGACAAGACATTTCAAATAATGTTTTCAGCTATTGAAATTAATCTACCCCAGAAATGATGAGCTAAGTTACATAGATGTTCACAGATATATTTGCTTTGACCATAACCTTGTGCAACAGCTAATTGAGCACGACGAGTCGCTGGTTCTTCTTTAATAAATGGTAGAACACCTGAACCTTGAGATGTCACACTCGAGATGAAATGAAAACGACCATTGGCTTTACGTATTAATTTTAACAGATTGTATGTACCAAGAATACCATCTTTTTCAAAATCACGAACAGTTAAATTAAACTAAACATAATCAAATAAACAACTTTTTTTTTCTGTTTTCAAAATCCATCAATCACACTTACGTCCATCCGATATGCTGAATGTACAATATCTGTTAATTCTCGACATAATTCGTTATAAGTATTGATATCTTGACCTAATTGTTCATCGGATAAATTCATATTATTCAATAAAACAATACGTGATGCATTCTCGTAGAAAATATCTGTTGGTTGATGACGTTGTTCGTATTCTTTAATAATTCGATTTTTATTCTCGCCACGATAGAGACAATACACTTTCTTAACTGATTTATCTTTTAATAGATTTAAAATAATCCATGAGCCAAGTGAACCATTTGCACCTGTAACGAGAACTACTCGATCAGATGATTTCTTTTCATTTGATTGATTCATAAATACATCTTTTGACATTCGATTTGCATATTTATCAATTAATGATTCAGTAAGTTTGTAATGTTTGGGATCGTTATTGATTTGATCCGTTTTTGTAATTAATTCTTTAACCATTGAATCGATCGATGAATGTTCATAGACAAAATTCATTGGAATCGATGGAAAATATGAATGTAATTCATTACGTAATTGAACAGCATGAAGCGAATCAAAGCCAATGTCAAAGATTGATTTTGATGTATCATTAATGTGATTCGCAAGTTTTGGATTGATTCGCGTAATGACATGTTTGAGATAATCACAAAATGATTCTTTTGTCCAGTTTTCAGATGTTTTCGATGAATTAGTATTTATATTTGTTTGAGTTGGTTCGAGAAATTTCTTGTACAAATCATCGATGATATCTGCATATTCCTTTTCGATTCGTTTACGAATTGTCTAGAAAAATCGATATTCGATGAGAATAAATTTCTGTTTAGATTCAACATACATTTCCTTTGTGTGTTATTGGTAAACTTCGATTTAATGGTATGCATTTAACCATTTGACGTACAATTCTTGAATGTGTCGGTGCCGTTTCATTGGCTGTTTCAATAGCTTGCCAAACTTTGTCAATAAGTTCATCGATAAAATGATTTTTAAGTTCATCTTGATCAAGTTCAATCAAAACACCTGTACATAAACGTTCATGACCGAAAACATGAGCTTGTTTAATAAGAGCAGATGAGCAAATTGTATGTTCCATTGGAATAGGATTGGTTTTTTCACCATTTGAATGAACTAATGTGTCATCATATCGACCTTCAACACGATATTCACCTGATCCAGGCGGATCTTCAATGAGCACATCATGAGTTGAATACGAGCCATCTGGTCGATTGGCAATACCTTGTTGAGAAAATGGATCATTTGCCGAATGAATCAACTAGAAAAATGAGTAATTAACTAATGAATTCATCAATTTCGAAGAACATACGATATTTTCATCGGATGTTATTTTAACAAAAGGTTTTCGAAGATTTCCTAATTTCATCCATTTCCATCGATTTAATGGCGCATTTAAATCTTTCACCATGGATAAATTCTAAAAGCGGAATAAGAAAAATAATTTGCTGAAAATTTTGGTTTTTACTGTTTCTGTTGAACCATAAGTGCAAACAAGATGAACATTTTGTTGAACTAATTTCAAACAAATACTATCTGGCAATGGTGCACCACCATAAGCAATGTATTTTAATCGTGATAAAACAGAAAAATCCATTGAATCATTCGAATTGATTTCGTTGACAACTTGTTCTAGAAGAATCGGTATAGTTACGACTTTATTGATTTGTTCTATTTGAACATTTGATAAGATTTCTTTTGATGTTGGTGGATAATTTTTAATTAATGGAAGAGCACATATTGCTCCTGTTGCCATACAACTTACGATTGAACTGAATGCTAATAGGTGAAAACTAAAAATGAATATAAAGTAAACAAGAATGTAATCATTCAATGAATAACTTACTAAGCACCATAAATCAAAACAGTATCATTTTCTGTGTAAAAAGTTGGATTAATATCAAGTAAAATGACAGGGATATTTAAAATTGATCGATTTGTATAATAAATTGGTTTGGGAAAAGCAGTTGAACCCGAACTATATAGATTTGATAATTCAGAAAATGATATTTTATTACAAAGACTATTTGTTTTGTTTACCTATGAAAAATCATTTGAAGATGTTCAAGTGAATTGTTATTTGATTGTACAGATGGATATGATGTGCTGTTAACAACATTCCAATCAATGTTTTCCAAACGAATCATTTTAACACCATCAACTGCAATTGGAATTTGTCCTTGTCCAACAATTAAATATGATACACCCGTTGATTTGATAAGATGTTCCATAGCTGCTTTGGAATTACGAGTTGAAAGTTGAAAAATCACAACACCAAGTTTAACCAAACTGTATTGTGTTAGAAGATATTCGATGGAATTATTAGCAAGTAAACCAACAACGATTTGTTGTCGTTCATTTGACATTAAATTGATTTGTTTAGCATATTTAGCCGCTAAATAATTAGCAGCATTGTTGACTTGCGCGAANGTTGCTGATGAATATTTCAAAGGTTCTGATGTTAAATCAGGATATAAAAAGAATGTTTTGTTGGGACGAGTTTGAGCTTGATACTCAAGTAGTCCAGCAAATGATTTGTAAGGAAGATTTGCAAGTGCATCGTCCTATCAAAATAGAATTACTATCGAAATGAATTCCAATCTGAAAAAACTGACCTGCATGTTGCTTGTTTCAATGTATCTGAATTGATGATTTGAACATAGCTCACAGCTCCTTTATATACTGCTCAGAAATGATGGTCATAGGTTCACCGGATGATGTTNTCAGGTACATCGTACCCACAGTACAGACACAGTTGGAATCTGTATCAACCAATCAGAATTGTTTATAACAAGAGAATACATCGATCTTATCGCATGTATGTTCTTTAAAAAGAACGATTGTCGATGTCCCTGCGTACACTGCCAACATATGAATAGTGTCCTTAAAGTACGAACAGCTTCGTGAAAGAACACATTGTTCTTTCGTTGCGCTAATTAACGACTTGACTACAATGGCTCGTAGATAGTCTAATGAAAATGAATAAATCTGAGCATGTACTTATCACTGAATATCTTACAGGAACAACTCGAACAACAACAGAAAATAAAATCGATGAATACAATGTCATAGCAGTGAGTCCAAATGATCATCGATGGTATAGGTAAACGATGTCAAACAACAAAGTCAACCATAATATGAGAATCAATTTCTATTAGATTAATTGAATTGCGTAATGGTTTACGTTGTTTGATGGTAACGAATAATTTTCAAGATGATGAAGACGATAACGATGATGATATCAATGATGAAAGTGATCAAGATGAAACTGAATTTTCAAGTGATAAACTAACTTCGTCTGATGCTGATGAAGTTTTTTTACAGTATCATTTAGTGAGAAGAATTTCATGCAATGATTTCTTTTTCATATATTCGTCTTTTATCAGACAACAATTGCATTGTACATTCCAGCTGGTTCTCTCCTAGATCCATCTCATTTCCAAGGTCTTGCTCATTTAACTGAACATTGTATGTTGTCGTCAAAAAAAAACTGTGATCTATTCATTTCTCGTTTTTTTCTTCATTCAGTGCTATTCTCAAGTTCGGCAAAATATCCCGAAATGAATTGTCTCGATGCATTTGTTTCCTATCATGGTGGAGCTATTCATGCTTACACTGAACTTGAATTTGTAAATATTTGATTTAAAGAAATGTCTAATTGTGAATTTTATTTATTTGTTTGGTCAAAAGACTGTCATCATCATCGAAATTTCATCGAATCGTGTTATCGAAGCACTTGATATTCTCATTCATTCGTTAATTAATCCTTTAATGTTATCTGAAACAGTCATGAATGAAATCAAGGTGATCGATGATGAATGCGCTATTGCACAAAATGATGATCATTATCGAGCAACACATTTACTAGCATCATTAGCACGATCGAATCATCCAATTTCTCAGTTTTCTTGGGGTTCATTTTTCTTTCTAATACGAAAAGTTCTGTTTTTTTGTAATATCGTCAAATTTCGATTTAGGAAATCGAAAAAGTTTACAAGATCTACTGAAAACAGATGAGAAAAGTTCGACTGTTTTAAAACAATTTGTCAAAGATCGATATTATATTCCAGAAGGAATGAATCTCGTTATGATTTCTAATGGTATGATTATTTAGATATGAATTGCTCCATTGAATTTCATCTATTCGAAGAATCGTTTCGTGTCATGCAACGACGTATCGAACGTTTATTTTGTATGCTCAGACGCAGGTATCGCAATCGAATGTATTCAAAACATTGCTATTGAATATTTTTCTTTCATCAGTTATAAAACTCTACCAGATTATATCAGTTTAAAAGAACCTTGGAATAGTAATAATTTCAAACAATTTCATCTCGGTAGAATCCAGTTGATAGCAACGAATATGCTAATTGCATTGTTCTCTTACAGTTTATCCAATTGAAGATGTTCATCAATTACGTATCTCATTTCCATTACCATCGATCGATGAATATTGGAAAATCAAACCAGAAGATTACGTTCGGTTTATATTTTCGCATGAAGCACCAGGAAGTTTGAATAGTTATTTGAAAAACAAGTCTTGATCTTTTCCTGAATAAATACAAACGAAATACCGAAGCTATTTTCTTTTTCAAAAGATTATGGATAACACATATTGATTTTGATGTTGGCGATTCTCAATATTATCGTAATTCAAGTTCAGCACTTTTCACATTGATTATTCATTTAACACGACAAGGTCTCAAAAATATTCACTCGGTAAAATATTCTTTTTCTCTTTTGCACAACAAGATCTGTAGTGTTTTGATTTAGATTATTGATACGGTTTTCGAAGCAATCAATCTATTGAAACGCCTTGGACCGATGAAACGTGTCTATGACGATATGCAACTAGCTGATTTACATGCATTTCTTTTTCAAGAAAAAGTTCCTTTCAAAACTATTGCTGTTGTTGATTTTTTAATTTCAAAGAATATTATTTTTTCAGGAAGATACAATCACCTATGCTGATACTCTCGCTCGAAATCTTCGAAAATATCCTTCATTATTCGTTCTCTTCGGGCATAGTTTACATTTACAATTCGAACCTGTGGTAGAATAAATAGCATTTAATTCGATTATTTTTCGTTGTTTCTAGTCGATTTATAAAACTATCAATGCATTAGATCCACGCACATGTAACATCATGTTAATTTCGAAATTATGTCTTTCGTATTGTGATCAAATTGAGCCATGGTTTAACATTAAATATGGACAATTCGGTTCGACATAAAAATCATCTATACAAATATTAATCTTGTTTTTATTTAGAGATTCCCGATCATTGGATATCGTATTGGCTAAGTGCATACACAAACAATTCATTGTTGCAGAAAGAATGATTTGTTTTTATTCGATTTTAGATCCAAATGTCAATCCAGCATTGAGTATACCTGATTCAAGTCAATACTTAGCTGTTGATTTCAGTGTTAAACCATTTGATATACCAGCAAATGATCTACCTATCGCTTTAGTCAAAGAAGAGTTCGGTACACTTTGGTATTTTCGAAATCAACAAACATTACCTAAAGGTTTTGTTTATTCGTTTTTTTTTGCCATTTCAACATTTTCCATTGATTGATATTCTCTAGCATTCTTCTATCTTCATCTAATTTCACCGTACGTCAATTTAACTCCTCAACAGTAAATTCATCAGATCTCGTTTTACTCTGGATCATAAGAAAAATCTATGTTTAGTTCGTGTCTTTTTGATCTGTATACATTAATATTAAATTCTCTCTTACGTGCTCATGCTTATCCAGGCAAAGCATCTCATATTTCGATGCATTTTTTTTCAACTGATACAGGTCTTGTTTTGAAATTAAACGGTTTCAATCAACATCTATCGAAATATCTCGAAAGTGTTCTCAATGTTCTTTCGGATTTTCAAATCAATGAAGAAGATACAATTTCATGGAAACAGGAGTTGAAAGATGAATATTTTCGCGAGTTAAATCAATCGAAAAAATTAATTAAGTAAATCAAATAGTTACATTATTGCCAATGATTTTCCTATTTCTAGACATATTCGATTGCATTTAATGAAAGGAACATGGTGGCCAGTATTCGAAAAAATCAAATTTCTCGAACAAATCACTCAGAAAGATATTCTGGATTTTGCGAATTTATTTTGTTCATATTTGACACTTGACATGCTCGTAGCTGGAAATATGACAGGAGAAGTTAGACAAGCTCTTTCTGATGACATAATTATTGAATAGATAGTTTTCTTGCAAATTCTAGGAATCAAAAGAACTCTTTTATACAACACGAAATATTCTTAAACTCGGTCCCGTACCAAAAATTTTACTTCCTTCAGTAAATCCACTGATCGAGTACTGCATCGGAGTAGAAATTGTGTTCCGTAATTTTAGCTTCGAGCTGTTCAACTTCCAACTGAACAAACTCTAGTTAAAATCGAAAGTTACGATTCANCTGATTGTTCGACACATCTANTGATTTTTTTCGAACACGGTCATGCATCCATACGAGATTATGTTCTCATCGAAATTCTTGCTGAAACAATCGAAGANTCACTTGATGATTATCTGAAATCAGTTGGTCAACATCATTTCTCTTGTCATGGTACATTCTATTCTCTCATCATCAGAATAATTTCACGATTTTCTTTTCAGTTACACTTCGAGATACGTATGGAATTATTTCATTGCAAATTGAAATGTAGATCAATTGAAAACTTGTTGCTTTTTAATTGAGACTTTAAATTTTCTAGAGTTTTTTCATCGGAACTTTACAATTCAATGGTAATGAATGAATAGGAATGAATGTATATTTTAAATTCGAGTGAAAATAGGATGTCTTAGATTATGTTTCGAATTTTTTCGTACTTCTAAAAGATATCATCATGGAAACAACGAAAAACGATTTTACAAGAGTATTGAATATATTTCGAAATGGTTTGAAATCGATATTTTATTTTGCGATTTTTAAAAAACAAATTCGATTATATCCTCTAGCTAAACAAACGCTTGATAATTCTCTGCAAGCCTGTGTCGATCGTTACTGGACCGAAATCTTATTAAATTCGTTAATATTCGATCGAAATTTTCGTGAAGTAATAACTTTTCTCTATTCATTTTCATTGCTCATTGTTTATTCTTCAGCGTGAAGTTCTCGATTCATTAACAGTTACTGACATGCAACAATGGTATGAAGAACATATCATTTCTTCTACACGTCGTCAATTAATTCTTATTATTTGTTCCAATGATGAAATCAAACGTTCAACAAATGGAATTAGCTCTCAACGAACTCGACATAGTTTTCGCTCGAGTTTGACCATATCAACTGAACGTCTTCCTCGAGCTAAACGTCGACCTGATAAATTATACGAAGATGAGAATGATGATATTCATATGTCACTGATCAAATCAAAATCCGATTCAAAACTTCGATGTTTAACAACAAAACGTAAGCATTCGATCGATTTACGTTCANCAAAAAGTGAAACNATGCATTTACATCAACCATTCATGTATCCNAAGGAAACAGCGAAATTAGATTATATCATGAAATCATTTGAATCGATCGAAATCAATGATGAAAATCAAATCGATCAATATCGACAATCGTTAAAAATTCTTTCGAATTTCGATACGCATCAATCGTATTTTACAGTTCAAAATTTGAAACAATTCAAAGAATCTTGTTGCTTTCATAGTGTAGCATCAATAAAGTAAAATAAAAAGAAATCGATCAATAGACAGGCGTCATCTATGTTCCTTTCTGTCCAAATGATATCAGCATTGATCCAATACTGTTCTTTTATTTTGTCTGTGTTTTTCTCTCTCTTTTTTTATGACATAAGAACCTAGTCGATAAAGTTCATGCTGTGAATACTATATGACATCGAATTAATATACTTAGAATAGTTATTATTTTTGTTTTTACTTTGCAATAAACATGGACATTGAACACGTTCATACGCGAGCACCATTGAAACGACGTCGACTTCTATTTAGCAAAGCAAAATTAAAAGCTGTATCACGTACAAGCGCGCTTCTGTCAGGTTTTGCTATGGTCAGTTGAGAAATTTATAAATCACNAATAAAATTTAACTANACAGTATTCATTTTCTTTTCAATCTCACAGGTTGCGATGGTCGAAATCTCGCTAGATGATCATAAAAATTCGAAAAGTTCAGCCCCATTGCTAGTCGTTTACTCTGTAATCACATGTCTTCTCGTCGGTGTACATCTTCTTGCATTAATGATCAGNACATGCATATTACCTCAATTAGAAGCTGACAGTCTACTTGGATATGAAGAATATGCATCACATGAAACCTTGCATATTTATATCGAATTAGCTTGGATATTAAGCACAGGATTAGGTAAAAAGAACGATTGACAAGAAATAAATATTGATCGTCGTTGTTTTTTTTTCTAGGAATATTTTTATTCTTAGTTGAAATAGCAATTGTTTGTTGGGTGAAATTCTATTTTGTAACACGTCCTGCTGCAATAGCAACAACGATTGTTATTGTACCAGTGATAATCTTATTTTGTATATTTTCTTTACATTTCTATCGACGTCTTGTCTCATTTAAATTAAGTCGTCATCAAGATGAGTTAAATGAAATNGAAACAACGTTAACTATTGGTAAACTCGCACAANCAAATATCGTTTAAGCTAAAGTGAAACTACTAACATTGACAATTTTTTTTTTCGTCGTTTTATTTGTCTTTTTTTCTCTTCTTCTGGTTTCGTTTTCTATCATTTGTAATCTCATCTAATACAATAAAAATAACATTTAAAAAAAACAAACTTGTATTCGAAGAAAAAGAGATTATTTTGTAATTCAAGTTTTTCTTCGAAAGATATGATCGAGATAATTTCATACCTGATGTGTTTACTAATATAATTTATTGAAAATAGTCAAAATCAAGGTCACTTGTCGAGACACAAAACACAGTTGCATGAAGACGAGTTATTTACTTAATCGTGTCAATCTCACACATTACCAAATCGATAGGAATAACCTTTGTTAAGTCAAGATCGTTTTTTTCTTTGGTCTTCTCTTCAATCTTATCTATAACATTAATAAGAACGAAAGGAAACGGATAATGATAACAGGCAACAAGCAACGTCAATGACAACAGTGCAGAGGTTTAACTAAAGGTTGTCTTGAGGCTAGAACTATATGTCTATCATGATATTTGTTGTACATTTACCTTCAGAAGAAAGATTTTTTTCTTGCTCTTCTTCCGTCTTATCTTGTCTCTATATTGATTATAAAGAACGGATTTATATGAAAAAATGCCAAAACGAGAACACATATAATCAGCAATTGATTTAATATTACTCTTGTTAGTTAGGTCTTTTTTGCCAGTCAATAAAATTACGTATATAAATAATCTATTTCAGAAATGATTGTCTCGATTTTACTATCGATTATCTTGAGTATTTATTGTGCTAATGGTTCGAATAATGAAACAAGTTGTACACCGCTTGCAACTCAAAAGAATACATCGATCATTTTAAGTAAACTTCGTCAAGAAATGCGACAAGCTGGTATTGGTATCTATGTTGTTTTTTCGGACGATGAACATGGTAGTGAATATACGCAACCATTTGATAAACGTCGTGATTATATTACGGGTTTTCATGGATCAGCTGGTATTGCTATAATTACTCAACAGAAAGCAGCTCTATGGACGGATAGTCGATATTTTACTGAAGCTGAAGAAGAATTAGATTGTGCTAATTGGCTTTTGATGAGAGATGGACAACCTGGAGTCTTGTCAATTATTAATTGGCTATTGCATGAAGCAAATCAAACAGCTTTAGTAAGGTTGAGGGTGTTTTAAAAAAAAGTCATATAAAACATTCATAATAATTATATTCTTAGCCACCTGGTACAACAACTGTATTTACATCAACAGCTTGGTGGTCAGTAGCAAATACTGCATTAGAAGCAATCGGTAAACAGCTTCAATCGGTCGATGATCTAGTCGAACGTATATGGCCAAATAATGAACGGCCCAAACAATCTCAAGAAAAGATTATTCCACATGATATTCGATATGCTGGAGAAGATGTTAATCAAAAGCTAAATCGAACAGCAACAGAACTTAAACGTGTAGCAGCGACAGCAACTGTTATTAGTACTCTTGATGAAATTGCGTGGCAATTTAATTTACGTGGTGTTGATATACCTTATAATCCATTCTTTAAATCGTATGCCATCATCTATGCTGATTATGCGAAACGACCACCAAAATTATTCGTTAATTTGAAACAGATTAACGTTCGGGACTATCCGAAAGGTGTTACTGTTCTAGATTATTCGACATTTTGGTCACATTTAAATAGTACAGTAGCAGATCCAAGTATCAATAGAATTTATATTAGTGCTCGAGTTTCTCAAGCAATATTTGCTTTAATTCCATCGAATAAACGACCTTCAACATTATCCAACTCACTTGTACAACGTGTAAAAGCACGAAAAAATGCGATCGAACGACAAGGAATGAGAGATTGTCAAATACGTGATTCGGTAGCTCGTTTGAAACATCTTGGTTGGATCGAACAACAATTANAAAATGGTATCAGTATAAATGAAACTCAATCAGCTGATCAATTACTAGTTTATCAGAAACAACAAGAAAAGTTTCAATTTCCAAGTTTCGAAGCCATATCAGCTTCCGGTGATCGAGCAGCTGTTGTTCATTATAGACCAAATCCAACAACGGCACGAAAAATTACCAAAGATAAAATCTATTTACTTGATGTAAACATATACATATATCTAATACCCGAAATATCGATTTTTTCTTTCGTATTCTATGTAGGCTGGTAGTCAATATCTTGATTGTACTACGGACATAACTCGAACACATCATTTTGGCACTGCTAAACCTTTAGAAAAACGTGCTTATACACGTGTACTTCAAGGTGTACTTGAAATAGCTGATACGATCTTTCCTGTCGGTACATATGGCCGATCGATTGATCATCTTGGCCGAATGTATCTCTATCGAGATGGCATGACATTTGGTCATGGAATAGGGTTTGTTTGATTTTTTGAAATTATCTTTTCTTCTACATACGAACTGACTGATCTTTTCTAGACATGGTATTGGCCATTTCTTAGCCGTCCACGAAGGCCCACAACGTATCGGACCACAATACAGTCAATATGAAGAGCCATTAGCCGATGGAATGTTTATTTCTGATGAACCAGGATTTTACAAACCTGATGATTTCGGTATTCGTATTGAAAATGATATGGAAGTTATTCTGTCTAATTTAAGTGTGTATGATATGACACAATTTTTACGTTTCAATACAATTACATTTCTACCTTATGAACGATCACTAATCGATACTAGTTTATTAACATCAGCACAAATCAAAGCTATTGATGATTACCATTCGAAAGTATTCGATTTGTTACATCCGCTAGTTAAAAATGATCCAGCAGCTCTCAATGCATTACGTTCTCGTACAGAAAAATTACTCAATTCGAAGTCACAAACACCAAACAGCGCATCTGCTAGTATAAACTCATTATTTTTAATCATTTTTATAAATATTTTTTGTAGTTTCCTTTGAAATAAAAATTTCTTCACGGGTTTTTGCTTTTACTACTAGTATTTTGCCTAAATTTTATCAAACTACATCCGACATCTGTAGAAGAAAGACAAGAGTTTAATTCGCCAATCCCGTATTACTAGACGAAATTTATTATTTTATCATTCATTTCTTCTCCAACAATCTCTTTTTATTCAAAGAAATAGAAAACGAAATAATTCTTATTTACGATTATTACGTAAGTTTTGATTCGAGTTTTTCTTAGATTTTTTAGATTTATTTGTTTGACGTTTTGCATTATTACTCGTTTCTTTTTTCTTTTTATTTGTCGGCGTTTGAATCATTTGAAGTGGTGCTGTTATACATTGTTTATTCGATGTATTGGTACTATTGACTTTTTCATTCACACCAACTTCATCACCAGCGCCTCCATTCGCTATTTTCGATTGTTGAACTGTCGTCGTCGTTGTTGATACTGATCGTTCGACATCGGTTTTAATATCACCGAATGTCACCGACAAGTCTTGATTACTTGTTCGTATGGTTTGTTGATTATTCGATATTGCAACGAGTTCATCAGCCATACGTTTAACAGCTATGGATATTAATTGCCACATTTCTTTTGTTAGATGACGTTTAGCTAATTTAGTTTCATCGTCAATATTTTCGATTGATTGCTGATTGAATGTTGATGCTGATGTTGTTTTCGGTTGTTTTCGTTTGTTTACACGACGAGATATTTTCTTCGATGAGCGTACTTTTTTCGAACGAATATTTCGACGATAGACCATTGAGATTATTTATTTTATTCAACGAAAATGCAAAAAAAGAAGAAATTAAACGAATTTTGACAAAGCGCGAGAAAATATTCAAATGTTTACCCGCTCAACAATTAGAATTCGATTTCTTGTTTTAGATGGATATCGATATAAATACCGTCGACTCTCTATTGAATATCTATCCGTCATTGAAACGAATTCCGGATAAGGATCGTGTAGGAAATTTTGATCGAGAGAGAAGAAGAAGAATATCTTATTGGATTTCATTTAGGTTAAATGCTCATGGACTCAACATGAAATGCCAGCTCGTGTTGATGCTATTGAAAAATATATTCAGGGAAAAAAATACCAACAACTATTGAAGAAAAACTTGGATAATAATTCTTTAGAAAAATTTCAAGAATTTCTTGAACCAAGTACTAAAAAGAATCATGAGTATGCTTGCTTTGTTTTTTTTATTTTTGTGCGTTAAAACTATAATTTCTATTTTCAGAAATCAATTGTTCTGCAAATTGACATTGAAACATTTGAATAAAGAACCTCATCATATTCTCAAACATGTTCAAGGCAAGAAATTTCAACGAGCCTATGTCAAATGTATGTTTTTCATTGAATAAAGCAAACAAAATTCAACATTGTTCAATTTTTGACAGGGCAAGAATGTCAATCGAATGGAACTGAATATGTTCCTGGTGGTCGAAAGAAAAAGAAACCAACAACAGCCGCTAAAAATCCGGAAGACGATGATGAATATGTGGATCTCAGTGATGATGAAATTGTTATCGAAGATGATGATGAAGATGATCTTGCAGATTTATATCCAAGTGAGAGTTTTAAATAAAAAAAAAGGAGCTCCATGTTTTTTTTCTTTTATCTGTAGATTTTCGTCGTTTACGTGCAAGTGATGTTAAAGCACGAGCAGCTAAAAATCAAGCTGAAGAAGAAGAAAAACCTATCGGAACAAAACGTAAAGCTGATAAATCACAAGTAGATTTATTTGAAATGAAATTTCAAAAAGAAGAAAAAAACTTGATTGAATATTTCAGAATAAGAAACCGAAGAAACTCGCAGCACCAACGACGAAACGTATGCGATCATCGAACGAGAATTCAAGCGCTGGTAATACACTAGTAAAACCGACGAAAACAATGACAATAACAATTTAATTTGTTTTCTTTTTCGTTTCTTGTATTTCTACTATCGATACAATAAAACAAAAAACCGTTGAATACTTGTTCTCATCTTTTAACATCTTTCAGATAGAATTTTTTCATTCAGTTGAAAACAAAATTGCAACATGACTACAGAAAATCGATTGACTGATGAAGATATTGACGATCAATTATACAAGTAGATTCTATTCCTAAGAATATTTTCAAGCACATCAAATAAATCTTCGACTTTCTTCTAGTCGTCAACGATATGTCCTAGGTGATGATGCAATGAAACGTCTTCGAAAACAACACGTACTCATTTCTGGTGCCGGTGGTTTAGGAATTGAAATTGCTAAGAATGTTGTACTTGCCGGTGTACATGTAAATATATTTTCTGTATTTGAATGAAAATAGTTGATTTTCATTTTGTAGAGTGTAACTTTACAAGATACAATCAACACAAGTCTTTTCGATCTTTCAACACAATATTATCTGAACGAAAATGATCTTGGCAAAAATCGGTAGATAAAAGAAAAATAAATTCTCTACCCAATAATTTTCTTTTTCTGTGTAAATTAGAGCTGAATGTAGTCTGGAAAAACTACGTGCATTAAATGATTATGTCAAAATTCATCTATCAACAAAACCACTCATAGAACTTCTCAATGAGAATCTTCAAGAATTCACCGTAGAATAAAAGAATTTATTTTGATGCTCAATTCTTCTATTTCCTGTTTTTTAGTGTGTTGTCTTGACCGAATGTAATTTGGAAGAAATGAAAACAATAAATAATCTATGTCGAACAAATAATATCATCGTAAAAACTTCGAATTTAACGTTCATTCAAAAAAAGAAAAGAACAAAATAACTATTGTTTATTTTAGTTTATACTAGCAGATAATTACGGTGTTTTTTCTCGATGTTTTGTCGATGCTGGTAATCAACCGTTTACAGTTACTGATAAAGATGGTGAACAATTAAAAGAAGTTTTTCTTAGTCATATATCACCAGTAGAGAACTAAACATAGAAATTGTATTATGAAGAACTTTTGTCATGTGTGTTTTAGGAAGGAATAGTAACCGTTGCTGGTGAAGAACGACATCCATTTCAAGATGAAGATATTGTTTCATTTCGTGAATTAATTGGATTAGAAAATCTAAATAAAGTCGAAAGAAAAATCAAAGGTTAACAAGAAAATATTCATCGAATTTCGAAATTGTATTGTCTTGCATTTAGATCTCAATATTCATCAATTTTCTATTGGAGATATTCAAGATTTAGGTGGTGAATATAAACGTGGTGGCATTGCTCGTGAAGTTAAACAAAATATTCAATTGGAATTTGTAAGAAATCAATAAAAATCAAACTTTGTTGAATTGAATTTTGTTCGATAGACAAGTTTTACTGAACAAATATCGAATCCAAGAATCTTAACAACTGATGGAACAGATTATTGGACGAAAGATGTGTCCGGAAACGTAAATTGAAATTTTATCGATCTGAAAAACATAATGTTCATTCTATTTTCTCAATTCAGATTCCGAATATTGTCTATATTCATGTAATTATGTTAGCTATAAGCGAATTCAAACAAATTAATCAAAGATTACCTGAACCAAAGTAACGATCTTCTACAGACGAATGAAGATTTTTCCAAAAAATTTGCTTATCTAGTGATGAAAATCTATCAGTTCTGGCGAAGAAATACTTAGATGACTTAGTCTCGAAAGATGTAAATTCAATCGATGAGAAACTTTTCAACGAACTTCTCAAATCATTTCGCTACACATGCAAAGGTTCGTTTGCTCCATTATGTTCAGCAATGGGTGGTTTTGTTGGTCAACAAGTTTTNACAACTGTCACCGGAAAATTTACTCCCGTTCGACAATGGGTAAAATGAACTTACTTTCGATTCTTTTTCTTAAAATTATTCATTTTCTAGCTTTATCTTGATGCGTATGAATTAATTAAAGAAATTTCCATTGAAAACGAATATGCTACTCTTCAATCGTAAGAAAATCTAGTTCGATTATTTCGATTTTATTATTTGAAAATGTAGAATTCCAGCCGATCGTTATCAATCATTACGATTATGTCTCGGTTCGACGCTCGTTAATCAACTTGCTCAACAACGTTTATTTATGGTAAATATGTTCAAAACTTAAATGATCTTATTCTTTTTTTCTTTTCTANNTACTTTCGTCAGGTCGGTTGTGGAGCTATTGGCTGTGAACTATTGAAACTGTTTGCTTTGCTAGGTGTTGGACGAAATGGACAAGTAGATTTACAAATAAATACATAAAATAAACTAAGTTGAATAATTTAGATAACGATTACTGATCATGATCATATTGAAAAATCGAATTTAAATCGTCAATTTTTATTTCATAAACAACATCTCAATCAACCGAAATCAACAGTTGCTGCACAGTCAGCACTTGAAATGAATTCTCAACTTAAAATTCAAGCTCATACATCAAAAGTTGGAGTTGGANCAAATGATATTTGTTCTGATGAATTCATTTCTAAACAAACAATTATTGTCAATGCACTTGATAATGTTGAAGCTCGACGCTATATGGATTCGTACGTATTTTTTCTNAATTTAATAGACAAAAGAAAAAAAAACGAAGCAACTCTCTTGATTTAATTTAGACGTTGTGTCACAAATAAAAGACCTTTAGTTGAATCAGGTACTATGGGTCCTAAAGGCCATACATTCGTTGTCGTACCATACAAATCNGAATCATACTCAAATCAAGTAAAAACCTATTCGATAGTCAAATGTATTTATTTTCTTTTTCAAGAATGATCCAATTGATAAAGATGTTCCTTATTGTAATGTGAAATCATTTCCAGCTAATATCGAACATTGTACCATATGGGCACGAGAAAAAGTCAGTAAAAAGAACAGAGAATATTCAATTGAACATTTGTTTTTTCATCATTCAGTTCGAAAGTACTTTTAATATGAAACCATCAATATACAATAATGTAATGTCTCAAGAGAATATTTGGAATCGTATAAATGCCGGTGAAACAATCGATGATTTACCTAAGATTTACAAGTTTATGAAACGAAAATGTATGAATTGGAATGATTGTTTGCAAGCAGCAAGAGAAAAATTCGAGAAATATTTTGCAAATAAAGTAAATGGATCCAATTACCGACATTTCATTAGTTCATCACTTTCGTTTTGCTTATTTAGGCTAAAGATTTATTAAATAAATTTCCTGCTGATTTGGTTGATGACAAAGGAGGTAAATGAAAGTTAACATAATAGAGTTTTTTTATTGATCGAATATATTCTTTAGTTCCTTATTGGAAATTACCAAAACGTGCACCAACACCACTCGAATTCGATATTAATAATAATCTGTTTGTTGATTTGACTTTCTCTCTGTTTCAATTTCATTTTTACTTTTGCTTAGACATTATAACTTCGTTTTATCATGTGCAAAAATACTCGCTATGATCTACGCGGTACAAGTCGATAGTGAACAAATCGATGATGTAGAAAACAATAAAAAAATTATTTCACAAGCAAAAATCGAACAATGGCAGCCGAGAGACAAAGTCAGTTTCGAAAAAGGAAAGATCTCTCATTGAATTCAAAGGTTTTTGTTTTGCCCACAGATTATCATAACAGATCCCAAGGCCACAAAACCAGTAGCACCTAAACATGACAATGATATTAGTAAAGATGAATGGACAATTGTTCAGGAAAAAACCAAAGCTTTCAGTAAGTGAAAGGGATGATGAAACGTAGACAATTGTTTTCTTGTTTAGAAGCAGCACCGATTCCATTTGAAAAAGATGATGACTTTCAAATTGATTTCATTGCTGCAGCAACGGTAAATACGAATGTTTGAGAGTATAATGAAATTGATGTTGTTGTTTAGAATTTAAGAGCACAAATGTATGGACTTGAACCTGGTGATCGTTTTGAAATCAAACGAATCGCTGGTATGTTCTTGAAAAATATGTTTGCTTTTTTTGAAATGATTTTATGATTGTAGGACGAATCGTTCCAGCTATTGGAACAACAACAGCAACTGTATCCGGTCTTGTAAGGGTTCATTTTTATGAAATCGTAATTTTATTAGAAATTCTTTCGATTTAGATTACAATCGAATTGGTTAAATTATGTCTCAGTCAATTAAAAGATCTGTCATTAGGCGTCTATCGAAATTTTTACATCAATATTGCATTACCATTTCTAATTGCCAGCGAACCATTAGCATGTGTAACACAAAAAATTGGGTAGGANAACATTGTTTTGTTTTNCTTATTCACGAAGAAAACGATATTTTTTCAAGAAAATTTGAAGTTAATATTTGGTCAAGTTTCGAAATCAAAGGTAATCCTGACATGACATTGGAAGGATTCATCAAAGAAGTTGAAGTAACATTCTTTTTTTCTCATTGAAAAAATATTCTTTAAACAATGAATTGAATCTTTCAGAAAAAATACGATATTAAACCAGCTTTAATTTCGGAAGGTGTCAAATCAGTCTATGCACCATGGCTGCCTAANGCATCATCNCAATTAAAACGAAAGTCAGTTATCGTTAGAAANGATTTCTTNAATTTGAATCATTTGTACTAGGATGGATGATTTACTTTCACATAAAACCAATGCAACCTATACGGATTTAGTTGTTTTACCCGATGATAATGATATGGATACACAAAATGATGGAAGTAACGAAGTTACACCACCACCAATTCGTTATTATTTTAAATAGTTAAAACAAAACAATATTCTTCTTTCGATTATAACTTTTATTTTAATAAAGAATTTTTTTAACATCATATATTTGTTGAACTAAAAGAACAATGCTTCACTACTAAGATTTGCTTTAACTCTTCATGTGTTTTGAAAAAATGACATTAAACAGTAGAAAAAGTAATAATGTCAAATGTAAAAATCATTCGTATATCAAAATGTTATTTATGNAGATTGAATTTTTCTAATTTGAATCAGTCTCGAATAAAAGATGACGTCATGTGCAATTGGTGTCATCTATGACGAATCATTNATTAATTTCAAATCGTTTATTAACAAAAGTATATATTTACGATAATTTATCGACCAACAATTCAATTATTTATCGAAAAAGAAAACTTTTCTATAGAAAAT
>JGI26530J50255_1001106_pt1 | contig 20067 bp, 19 predicted proteins | sample ThiBiot_500_plan_2_FD_50255 | JGI IMG/M metagenome (IMG submission 50255) | reverse complement strand
CCCGCCAGTCGGGGTCGTCGCGGTAGAGGCCGAGCCCGAACATCCCCGAGCCCATGACCTCCGCGCCGATCTCGACGAAGTAGTTCGCCGCGTAGCGCTCGTCGACCCCGGTGGTGCCGCTGCCGTCGGTGATGCCGAGCACGCGCTCGCGGAAGGTGCGCGTCGACGTGTACGCGTCGACGAGCCGGCCCCAGTCGGTGCCGAACGGGTTCTCGGGGGTTCCGTCGGTCGTCGTCCCGAAGCCGTCGAGGGAGATGTTGAGGTCGGCGCGCACGGTCATGGGGTCAGGGTACGCCGAAGGGGGACCCGCCGCAGCGGGTCCCCCTCCTAGGGTGTTGCGTCGACTAGCTGGCCGGAGGGGTCAGCACGGTGTCGATGAGGTACACGGTCGCGTTGGCCGTGTGCACGCCGCCGCAGATGACCTTGGCGTTGTCGACCATGATGTTGTCGCCGCTGCCGGTGACCGTGACGGTCGCACCGTTGACGGTGACGTGCATGCCGTCGATGTCAGACGGCAGGATCTGGCCGGGCACCACGTGGTACGTGAGGATGCTCGTCAGGAGCGCGGCGTTGGCCGGGTCCTTGAGCGCCTCGACGGTCGCGGCGTCGAGCTTGGCGAACGCGTCGTCGACGGGCGCGAACACCGTGAACTCAGAGCCGTTGAGGGTGTCGACGAGGTTGACGTCGGGGTTGAGCTTGCCCGAGACCGCGGCGACGAGCGTCGTGAGCAGCGGGTTGTTCGAGGCGGCGACGGCCACCGGGTCCTGCGCCATGCCGACGATGGAACCGCCACCGCTGGGGTTGGCGTCCGCGTAGGCCGCGCAGCCCGAGCCGACGAGGTCGGCGGTGAAGTCGTTCTCCATCGAGGGCTCGCTGGCAGCGGGCGCCGGGGTGTCGGTCTCGGCGGACGGTGCCGCCATGGTGCAGGCAGAGAGGCCGAAGGTGGCCACGGCCGCCAGCGTCAGTGCTGCGAACGTAGAGCGCGTCTTGAGTCGCATGTGATTTCTCCTTGTGACGAGTTGTGGGCCGGCGCTTGCCTGCCTTCGAGGGGGTCTTCGGACCATCGGCCCCAAAGGTTTGGGTGAAAGATCTCACCCCGTCGCCCGGGTGCTCGGTTCCGAATGGTGCGTAACTCGACCAACGGAGGAATCGTGCTCAGCCTCGCTCTCATCGGCTTCCTAGGAGGCCTCATCACCGGTATCTCGCCGTGCATCCTGCCCGTGCTGCCCGTGATCTTCCTCTCCGGCGGCGCCATGAGCGCCCGCTCCGGGGATGCCTCCGAACCCACCGTCTCGCGGTGGCGCCCCTATTTCGTCATCGCGGGACTAGTCGTCGCCTTCAGCGTGTTCACGCTCATCGGCTCGCTCATCCTCGCGCTGCTCAACCTGCCGCAGGACTTCCTGCGCTGGGCCGGAATCGTCGTCCTGGTGCTCATCGGCATCGGGCTCATCGTCCCGGCGTTCCAGCACATCCTCGAGAAGCCGTTCTCGTGGATCCCGCAGAAGAACGTCGGCACCGAGCGCGGCGGGTTCATCCTCGGCCTCGCCCTCGGCGCCGTCTACGTGCCGTGCGCGGGACCGGTGCTCGCGGCTATCACGGTCGCCGGCTCGACGGGCCGCATCGGCCCGGAGACGATCGTGCTCACCGTCACGTTCGCGCTCGGAGCCGCCCTGCCGCTGCTCATCTTCGCCCTCGCCGGCCGCCGCGTCGCCGAGCGCGTCAAGACGTTCCGCAAGCACCAGAAGGCGATCCGCCTCACGGGCGGCATCCTCATGATCGCGCTGTCGATCGGCCTCGTCTTCAACGTTCCGCAGCTGCTGCAGCGGCTCATCCCCGACTACACGAGCGCGTTGCAGGACCAGTTCAGCAACTCCGACCAGATCGCGGAGCAGCTCGACCTCGGCGGCCTCGAGAACGACCAGAACAAGGATCTCGACAAGTGCACGAACGGTGCGGCCGAGCTCGAGAGCTGCGGCACGGCGCCCGACATCACGGGCATCCAGCAGTGGTTCAACACGGAGGACAACCAGCCCGTCGACCTCGCCGACCTCAAGGGCAAGGTCGTGCTCGTCGACTTCTGGGCATACTCGTGCATCAACTGCCAGCGCTCCATCCCGCACATCGTGGCCTGGTACGACGCGTACAAGGATGCGGGGCTCGAGGTCATCGGCATCCACTCGCCCGAGTACGCCTTCGAGAAGGTCCCGGCCAACGTCATGGCGGGTGCGAAGAACTTCGGCATCACCTACCCCGTGGCCCTCGACAACAACCTCAGCACCTGGACCAACTACCGCAACCGCTACTGGCCCGCGCACTACCTCATCGACGCTGACGGCACCGTGCGCCACATCAAGTTCGGCGAGGGCGGCTACCAGAACACCGAGAAGCTCATCCGCGAGCTGCTGCTCGAGGCGAACCCGAACGCCGTGCTCCCCGCGGCCACCGAGGTCGCCGACGACACCCCCGAGTCGGGCAGCACGACGCCCGAGACGTACCTGAGCCTCGGCAAGGTGCAGAACTTCGGCGGGACCGAGAAGTACGCGTCCGGGGCGAACGAGTACTCGTTCCCGAAGACCCTCGCGGACGACAGCTTCGCGCTCGACGGCAACTGGACGCTCGACTTCCAGAACGCGACGCCGACCGACAAGGGTGCCCGCATCAAGCTCAACTACACGGCGAGCGAGGTGCGCATGGTCCTCGGCGGAACGGGGACCGTGACGGTCAAGGTCGACGGCAAGACCCAGGTGATCAAGGTCTCGGGCACGCCGGACTCGTACTCGATCATCCCCAAGGGCGACACGATCTCGCAGGGCACGCTCGAGGTCACGGTGAGCCCGGGCGTCGAGGCCTATTCGTTCACCTTCGGATAGACCGCCGCTCGGGAGCGGAGCCCGGCACCTGTGCACCTGCCTGCGGGCAGGGGCACGGGTGGCCGGGCTTCGCCGCGCCCGCCGGTTCGGTAAGCTGGCGGGAGGTGAGCCGGGAAGTCTGGTCGGCGGGCAGGGTGACTGCTCTCGTGCAGTCCTCACGCTCGGAAGGTAGCCCATGAGCCTCCCACCGTCCCGCTTGCCCCAGCCCCTCCACGAGATCTGGCGCGGGGTGCACCACACCCTCCAACACGACACCGTCGGGGGTGCACTCCTTCTGACAGCGACCGTACTGGCTCTCATCCTCGCGAACTCGCCGGCTGCGGCGTTCTACGAGAGTGTGCGCGACGCCAGGTTCGGCCCCGAGGCGCTCCACCTCGACCTCTCGGTCGGGCAGTGGGCGGCCGACGGGCTGCTGGCCATCTTCTTCTTCGTCGTGGGGCTCGAGCTGAAGGAGGAGTTCGTCGTCGGCAAGCTGCGCAACCCGCGCACCGCCATCCTGCCGATCACCGCAGCCGTGGGAGGTGTCGCCGTACCCGCGCTCATCTACACGCTCGTCACCCTGCAGTCCGGCGAGGGTGCCCTGCGCGGGTGGGCGATCCCCGCTGCGACGGACATCGCCTTCGCGGTCGCCGTGCTCGCAGTGGTGGGCCGCAACCTGCCGCCCGCACTGCGCACCTTCCTCCTCACCCTGGCCGTGGTCGACGACCTCTTGGCGATCTCCATCATCGCGATCTTCTACACGGACGACCTGCAATGGGTGCCGCTCGCCCTCGCCCTCGTGCCGATCGGCGTGTTCGCCCTCGCCGTGCGCCGGGGCATCCGGAGCTTCTGGATCCTCTTCCCGCTCGGCGTGATCACGTGGGGGCTCGTGCACGCGTCCGGCATCCATGCCACGGTCGCGGGAGTCGTCCTCGGCTTCATGGTGCCCGTTGTCGCGACCACGAGGGCACGCGTGAAGGTGGGGGCCGATGCCGAGGGCGCACCGATCTACGAGGGCTTCGCCGCCCACTTCGCCGACCGCTGGAACTCGGTGTCGACCGCGGTCGCCGTGCCGGTCTTCGCGTTCTTCTCGGCGGGGGTCGCGATCGGCGGGCTGGCGGGGCTGGGCGAGTCGTTCCGCGACCCCATCGCCCTGGGGATCATCGGGGGCCTCGTCATCGGCAAGGTCGTCGGCATCACCGGAACCACGTTCCTCGTGACGCGCCTGCCGGGACTCGCACTCGACCCGGCGCTGAAATGGATCGACATGGTGGGGATGGCCTTCATCGCCGGGGTCGGTTTCACCGTGTCGCTGCTGGTGGGAGAGCTCTCGTTCGGTGCCGGAAGCGAATCGGACGGCCACGTCAAGGTGGGCGTCCTGGCCGGGTCGCTCATCGCCGCGACGATCGGAGCGACCATTCTCAGCGTGCGGAACCGAAGCTACCGTCGGCTCGCCTGAGGCTTCACACCCACTTCGGTGTCGCGAGGAGCAGCGGCCGCCGTGCCACGGATCTGGACTCGGCGACCGACTGCAGTCACGCGGGGGTCGCCGCAGCGGCCCCCTCGAGCGGAGCGCGCTCGAACTCGAACACCAGCCGCGCGGGGATCTTGCCGGAGAGCACCTGCTCGATAGACGCATTGACGTCCTCGATGTGGCGGCTCTCGCCGATCACGCGGGTCCTGCCGAGCGCGTGAAGGGCGAAGACCTCCGCGAGGTCCTGACGGGTCCCGACGATCGACCCGATGATGGAGATGCCCTTGAGCACCGTCTCGAAGATGGGGATGTTCATCTCTCCGGCGGCCGGCAGTGCCACGCAGATGAGGCGGCCACCGCGGCGGAGTGAGGCGAACGCCTGCTCGAAGACGGAGGAGCTCGCGGCGAGTACGACGGCGACGTCGGCGCCGCCGAGTGCCTGGATGGCGGTTGCCGGGTCGGTCTCGCTCGCGTTGACCGTGTGCGCGGCGCCAAGCTCCCGGGCGAGCTCGAGCTTCGCCGCCTCGACGTCCACGGCGACGACCGTGCCGCCCATGATCCGGGCGTACTGCACGGCGAGATGGCCGAGGCCCCCGATGCCGAACACCGCTACCCGCTCCATCGGACGGACATTCGCCACCTTGAGGGCCTTGTAGGTGGTGACCCCGGCACACGTCAGCGGTGCGGCGTCGAAGGCGCTGACGCCGGCAGGGACCGGCACCACGAACTTGGCCGACGCGACCGCGTACTCCGCGAACGCCCCGTCGACGGAGTAGCCGCTGTTGCGCTGCGACTCGCAGAGAGTCTCACGCCCGTCGATGCAGTACTGGCACTCGCCGCAGGCGTATCCGAGCCACGCGATCGCCACGCGCTCCCCGATTGCTCGCGACGTGACGCCGTCGCCGACGGCTTCGACGATTCCCACACCCTCATGGCCAGGGACGAACGGGAGGCCGGGCTTCACCGGCCAGTCGCCGTGCGCGGCATGGATGTCGGTGTGGCACAGGCCGCTCGCCTCCATGCGCACCAACACTTCGCCCGCGGCAGGGACCGGCATGGCGCGGTCCTCCACGACGAGAGGAAGATCGAAGCTCGATACGACTGCAGCTCTCATGATTCGACGCCCTTCCATGGGCCCGCACACTTTGTGGGCTCACAGAGGCACTCTGCTCTCCGTCACGAGCTTGGGGCAGGGTCTAAGGTCCCGTCACCGAACGTCCGACGCCGCGAACCGGGAGGCTGCGTCAAGGTGGGTGTTCTGGCCGGGTCGTTCGCCGCGACCATTCTCAGCGTGCGGAACCGCAGCTACGGGTGCCCCGCGCGGAGCAGCGGCCGCCGTGCCACGGATCTGGACTCGGCGACCGACTGCTGTCAAGCAGGGCCGCCGCGATCCGGACATGATTCCCTAGATCGAATCCTCCCAGCGCGCGGGCCAAACCCGTCGCCCTTGCGCGACGCTGGCCGATGTGCACTGGGGGCACCGGGCGGGCCGGCCGCACCGCGTCGTGCCCCCGACAGGGACTCGAACTCGTATCTACGACTGTTTGGGGTGCATTGAACTCACAAGAACCCCGGAAAATCAACGGTCTTGGGGTGGTGTGATCACCCCACATCACATGGTTTTTCGTACGGATGTGGGCAAAATGTGGGCACGGGTTGGGACCGCCTTCGCGAATTATCTTTAGCATCAGCTCGTGGACACCTGACGAATAGTCGGGCCGGACGGATAGCTTTGTCCCGACAGAATTGAGCGAAATTGGCACGTCCGTATAGAGCGCTATTCAGAGGTCGAGTTTCGATCCGCCCGTGGCGCGTAGGCGCTCTCGTGAACGTGCGATCGGCTACGGAAGTCGAAGAAGCCATTCGATCGCTCACCAATGTGTGGGGTGGCGTTTTTCTACCGATATTGGACATTGATGCTCCACTCTCGGAGCTTCGCTTAACAGCCCGCATGCTCGATTTAGACAGTTTGTTCGCAGAGTCACCGGCTGGTGACTTGGAAGACCTGCTTCGGATCCCCGGGTACATGTGGCGAGGTCGCGGGGACTGGGGTCCGTTCGCGGACGACGAGGCCGGATTTCGCAAAGGCCTACTTGATGTCACCGCGATAGCCAATACCAGTATCGAAAGGCGGGCGCGACGTGTACCTCGCGAGAAGACGCTGGCGTGGCTCGCTTTCGCAGGATGGGGAGCGGACCTTGAGCATGAATCTCGTCCCATCGAACTAACCCGAGCCGGCCTTGTCTCGCGACTGTCATACGTGGATCCGATCCCTCAAGGGCTATTTGTAATTCGCCCAGAATCCGCTGCGGACGTGGCATGGTTCTGGACCTGCAGGTCGCTGGGCGGCGAGTGCTATCCGTTGGAAGTCGGCCAGTCAGTTCTAAACGACGTGGTGTTCGGCGAGTTGGACAGCAAAGGAATCCCCAGCGGCCCTACGCCCGCGCCGAATGTCCCTGGCCCGCCGAGATTGGATGTGTGGGGGTGGGACGATCTGACTTTGGATCAGAAGTCGCAAATTGACACTTGGGTCGTCGGGCAAGGAGGGACCGTACGAGGTCTGGGTCGAGAACATGCAATGGCGGGGGCGTGGTTTCCCGGATTTGAGAAGGTCGCATCAAGGAGCTTTCGCAAGGAAGCGGATCCAGATTCCCTCCGGATAAGCGTCGAGCTTCCTGCCTTTCCCTTCAAGGATCTTGGGTTCCTGCCGGGCATCGTCGCAGCTGAGATTGATTTTCACGAGGCTAGCGGCCTCGATCCGAGGTTGACCGCGGCCGTTCCGCCGCACCGACGCCATGCGAAGCTTATTGAAGGCGCGCTCGGCAGTGCCGTGGATCACGTTCGGGTGTCCGCGGTTGGACCAGTGCTTGGCGTGCAAGCCGGTGCCGACGAGGTAACCGTTCCTCTGGCCAGCAATCTCGATGTCATGCGACTTCTATTCGACGATCCCCCAGTGCGAACGAGCCAATCCGACGACGGGAAGTTCCAGAGCCGAGTCGCCGAAATGTTCGGGGGAGGGATGAGCGGCGCACTAACGCAACCCGGCATACGAGCAGCCATAGAGCGCGTGGCTGATAAGGGTGCAGGCGTGACACTAAGCGAATTGACGAACGTATTTGCGAAGGCGCGAGGTGACTGGCCCGATCGGATCTATCGAAGCCGCCTGTCACAAGCGGATTACGACCGAGCAGAAACTCGTAGGCTCCTCAATTCAGGTCTCCTAATCCCCATGCTCGACCTACAGTGCACTTCTTGCCGGGTTGTCAGCAAGGTTCATCCAAATGACTTAAACACCTCTGTTCGATGCGAGTTCTGCAACGAAGACTTCAACTTGGCAATCGCATTGGCGTTGGCAAAACCGACTTGGCGTTATCGACTTGCGGCACACCTTCCGTCCGAGAAGATTCGGGCGATGCTCCCCGCAGTTGCCGCTCTTTCAGTTCTGTCAGCAATGCACGTGGTTGAGGGGCCGCCCATGAGCCACGTGTTGGGATTGGAGGTGACTATTCCGAATCGCAACCCCGTCGAAGTTGATGTTGCGGCCATCCTCCACGAAGACGATTGGACTGTGGTTCTCGGCGAAGTAAAAAGTCACCATCCGATCGACCAGAATGACGTGGAAAATTTAGCCCACCTTCAGGATCTGCTGCTGGAAAAGGAAACCCTCTCCGTCGTTATGTTCGCAACCCTCAAGCTCGAATTCAACGAGGATGAGCGGAATCTATTTCGAACCCTGATCGAGCAAACGACAAGATCGGTCGAACGAAATGGAAGCAGGCTGCCAATCATGCCTCTCCTGTTCACCCAGCACGAACTGTCGGTGCCGTGGGGTGACGAAGCGCATCCATGGAGATGGCGGAAGGCGGGTCAGGGTGGGATCTTTGGAACGGCCATCGAATCCTGCAGAAAAAACTTGGGACTAATCGACTTCAAGATGTCCAAGGGCGGAACTGAATACGTCTGGTCAGAGTAGTTTGACCCTCCCTCCAGTCATGCAAATTGCCGTAGTTGCGCCATTCACGCTGTGCGGCGAGAACTGGCACGCCCTGCCTTCGCGAGCATGCCGCATCTCCACTTGGCCCTAAGGGCCACGGTGATCGGAGCGCATCCCTCGGCGGCGATGATCACGGTGATCGCCCCCGCGTCCAACCTCGAGGTCGTCATCCCAACCAAATCACCCGAGTCGGCGCAGGAGCTCGAGGACGCCGCCCCACCTGCTCTGCCCCTACTCCAACGCCACGCGAGGCAATATCGACGTGACCATCGTCGTCTCCGACGACTGACTTCTGGGCGGTAGGGGGCGTCCGCAGAATTTCCTAGCGGCGCGGACCCCTTATTGAGCTGCCCTCGGAGTGCGCGATCTCCAGAGGAACGTCGCAAGGACAGGGATCGTGTATAGCACCCAGGCGATGGCCTGTGCCCACGTTGTCTCCGGCGTGAAGTTGAGCGTGCCACGCAGGAGGGTGCCATACCAACTGGTTGGCGGGATCACCGCGGTGACGTCGAACGCGAGGGATTGCAGACCCGGGATGAGGCCGGCCTCCTGCAAGTCGTGCACACCGTATGCCAGCACCCCGCCCGCAATGATGATGAGCAGCACGCCCGAATAGGTGAAGAACTTCGAGAGGTTGATACGCAGAAGGCCCCGGTAAATGAGGAAGCCGAGCACTACTGCGGACAAAATCCCGAGACCTGCACCTAGGAGAGGAACAGTTGTCGAGCCCGTCGACTGCACCGCCGTCCAGAGGAAGAGGGCCGTCTCGATCCCCTCGCGGCCGACCGCGAGGAAAGCGACGAGGACGAGCCCCCATGCTGCGCCGTCGAGGTGCTTGTCGATGTCGCCGTGGAGCTGGCCCTTCAGATCGCGTGCGGTGCGGAGCATCCAGAAGACCATCCACGTCACGAAGCCGGTGGCGATGATGGAGAGAGAGCCACCGATGATCTCCTGCGCCTGGAAGCTGAGTCCGTAGGTGCCGAAGGTCAGGAGCGCACCGATTCCCAGCGCGAGCGCTGTCGCGAGGCCGACGCCCAGCCAGAGCTTGGCGAGGGAGTCCCGGCGGTCGATCTTGACGACGTAAGCGATGAGGATTGTAACGACAAGGGCCGCTTCGAGCCCCTCGCGCAATCCGATGAGGTAGTTGGCAAGCACAGGGTTACGTAAGTCGATCGGAGCGCGATCGTCCATGAGAGAAGTCTCAGGCAAATACCGAAGGCGCTACCTACGCACATTGGGCGCCAGGCCGACAGTTGGTTCAGGATCACGGCTCGCTGGCATCAAGAGCTAGACGCTCCGCTCGAGCAGTGCGCCAGACCGCACGAGCCGCATCGGCGTTCAGGAACCCGATAAGCACCCCGACAACGATGTCGGGCCACCCTGATGTCGAGATCAGCCCGACGACGGCCGCCAAGATCATCGCGACGTTCGCAAGAGAGTCATTCCGTGCGGACAACCATGCAGCTCGAACCATGCTTCCCGGATGCTGCCTGTGTCTCGCCAGGAGGATGGCGCAACCGAGATTCACCACAAGGGCACCGGTCGCTGCGAGGGAGAACGCCGTGAACTCCGGCGGAGTGGGCTGCAGGATCTTCTGCACGGCAGTCCAGACCGTGGCAATGGCTGGCACAAGGATGACGAAAGCAAGTACCCCGCCGATGGTGGCGCGAGCTCGGCGCGACCACGCGAACGCGAAGAACACCAGCAGGTTGACGCTGGTGTCCTCGAGAAAGTCGACACTGTCCGCGAAAAGCGACACTGAGCCGATGAGGCGGGCGACAGTAAATTCAATGACGAAGTAGCCGAAGTTCAGGAGGGCGACGATGAGCACGACCCGTCGAACTGCGGCGTCCTTCGGATCCATGCCCGGAGCATACCCGCGGACAAGCTGAGAAGACTCTCACCGTCATACCCTGTGGTCTGCATGAGATCGCCACCTGCGGCTTCCACACTGTCGTGGAAGGAGGTGTCCATGCGCGTTCTCGTCGTGGAAGACGACCCCGCTATTCAACGGTCTCTAGCGCAGACCCTGCGCGAGGCCGGCTACGCGGTCGACCTCGCCGGAGATGCTGCGGATGGCCTTCGTGCGTTCATGATCGAGCCCGTGGATGTCGCGGTACTCGATGTCCGCCTGCCGGGCATGCCCGGCGGTGGCATTGAGTTGTGCCGTCGCATCCGAGAGATTTCGCCGGAAGTGCCGATCCTCATGCTGACTGCGATCGACTCGGCGGCCTCGAAAGTGCTGGGCCTAGATGCGGGAGCCGATGATTACCTGACCAAACCGTTTCACATTGAGGAGCTGCTCGCGCGAGTTCGAGCGCTTCTGCGCCGAGCTCCACGCGCACGCGCGGAAACGGTCGCGGTAGGGACCATGCAACTCGAGCCCAGCACAAGGTCGGTCATACGGCTCGGGCGCCGGATCGAGTTAACGGCCAAGGAGTACGCGGTGCTCGACTACCTAATGCGCAATGCCGGCACGATCGTGAGCGCCTCGGATTTGATCGATCACGCTTGGGACAGCAACTACGAGGGATACAGCAATGTCGTCCAGACCTACATCCGCTACGTGCGTCGCAAGCTGACGATCCAGGGGCAGCCCGACCCGATCACGACCTTCCGCGGCAGCGGCTATTCGATCGACGCCGACTCATGATCTTTCGACGGGCGAAGCTGCGCCTCGCGCTCTCCTACGCAGCCGTGCAGCTCGCTCTGTTCGCGGCCTTCGGTTTCGGCATCTACTACTACGTGACAACAGCCTTCGACTACGACGTCGCTGAGGGCGACTCGGCCGTCGCCACCGCTGAGGCCGGATTCGCGACCCTTCGAAACGGGATCGTCATCACCTATCTGGCCCTCGTGGTGCTCATACCCGTGACGAGCTACGCGCTCGCATCACTGGCGATGCGGCCGATCCTCGCGAGCTTCGAGGCACAGCAGCGGTTCATCGACGACGCGTCCCACGAGTTCCGCACACCCCTGACCGCGCTTCAAGCTCAGCTCGAACTAGGACTGAGCCGACAACGGTCCACACCCGAGTACCGCACGATCCTCGGACACTCCTTGCACTCCACCGCGCAGCTCAGCGAGACTCTGGATGGTCTCCTCCTGCTGTCCCGCGGAGCGCATGACGCCAACGTCGCGATGCGCGAGACGGAGGTTGGCTCGATCGTCGCAGATGCCGTCGACCAGCTCGCTCCCGCCGATGCGGCGCGAGTGCTTCAACCGAATCCACCGGAACTTCGCATCTCAGCTGCGCCATCGATGCTCACACGCGCGATCGTGAACCTGCTCACCAACGCACTGCGGTACTCCACCGCCGGATCTCTGGTGTCGATAAGCGCCTCCAGGCACGGTGGCATGGTGCGGATCAGCGTCGAAGATCACGGCACTGGCATGTCTCGCGAAGATCAGGATCGGGCATTCGACAGGTTCTGGCGGGGCGACGACTCCCGCTCGAGCGAGGGCCGGGGCCTCGGTCTTTCCATCGTGAAGGAGATCGTCGGCCTGCACGGTGGGCGGGTCGAACTCGAGTCTGAGCTGGGAGTCGGCACAACGGCATCCGTGGAGCTTCCGCTCTCACGGTGATCCCACGAAGGGCTTTCTAGCGTTGTTGACATGGCGGTATTCGATCGCCGGAACAGGGAGAAGACACATGAGCAAGCTCAAGACCGCGCTGGCAACCTCGGCTGTCATCGTGCTCTCGGTGGTGGGAGGCGGGCTGGTCATGGCCCTGCCCGCTCAGGCCGCGACGAAGGCTATCGTCCAGATCACCGGTGTCGACGATGGCACCAACGACGGCGAGACCAACGACGACGGTGTGGAAGATGGCATCAACGACGGCGAGACGGCCGACGACCAGGGTGTCGAGGACGGCACCAACGACGGCGAGACGAACGACGACGCCGGCAACTAGCTAGAGCAGAGGCGGGGTCGGTCGACGATCCGTCGGCCGGCCCTCGTCATTCCAGCGGGAAGGACACCTCGACCGTGAGCCCGTCACCGGGCCGGTTGTCGAGGGCTATGTCGCCACCGGACACCGACACGATTCCGGCGACGATCGAAAGGCCGAGGCCCGCGCCTCCGCCGGTACGCGCATAGTCGGCCCGTGAGAACCTGTCGAATGCGAGGGGTACGAAGTCTTCGTCCATGCCTCCGGCCGTGTCGGCGACTCGAAGCAGCACGTGCGTATCGCGCGCAGCGAGTGAGAGCTCGATGAGCCCCGTCTCCCCCATCGCGGCGAGGGCGTTGCCCACGAGGTTGTCGCATACGCGGCCGAAGTCGGCATCGCTCACCGCGACCGTGCGGTCGTCACCGAGAGCAGTCGAATATTCGATGCGGATGTCGCGGCCGCCCACGCGCTGCCGCCCGCGATCAGCGGCATCGGAAAGCTCGCGTGCGAGCTCGAGGATTGTCGCGGAGCCGGGCGTCGCTTGCGCGTCGATGCGGGAGAGTTCAAGCATCGAAGTGGCTAGGGCCGACAGCCGCGCAAGCGTGCGCTGAGCCGCCTGCACGTCAGCTTGCATCTTGGGAAGGGTGTCGGCCTGCCGCTGGGCGAGCTCGAGCTGCGTCTGGATGATCGCGAGAGGCGTGCGGAACTCGTGTGACGCATCTGAGACGATCTGCCGCTCTCGCTCGGCCGAAGTGCGTAGTTGGCTGATGAGCTCGTTGAGCGTGATGGCGAGGTCGGAGATCTCGTCGCGGGCGGGGCCCACCGGCAGCATCTCGTCGCCCGGTGCGGAGACCAATGTGGCAGCGCTGCGCCTCAGGCGATCGACGGGGCGGAGGGCGGCGGTTCCGATGAACCATGTCGCCGCACCGAAAGCGAGGTTGATCGCGGCGATGCTTGCGATGAGCAGGAACGCGACCTGGTTGAGCACGGAGGTCTCGACGTCGTCGCGGTTGGCCGTGATGACCTTCCAGACACCCTTGTCGGTTTCGACACTCGTGACTCGAACGAGGAAGGTGACGGATCCGGTGGAGACGTTGCGGGTCGCGTCGGGCCCGTCGGTGAGGGCATCGAGTTGAGCGGTAAGCGCATCCGGGAGCGTGTTCACCTGAGTGACAGCGTCGGGGCTGACGACGGCTACGAGCTGGTCGGCACCCGGCGGGTCTACTTCCTCAGTGCCATCCGCTGTCAGGGCCGTCAGGTACGGACCCTCGACGTTCTCGAGCACCCTCACTTGGCCGTCGTAGACGATGCGCTGCACCTGGGTGAAGATGACGATCCCCGCGACTATCGAGATGAGGACGGCGATGATGAGACTGCCACCCGTGATCCGTGCCCGGATGGTGAACCGGGAAAGGTTCACTTCGTCGTCGCGATCAGCTGGAATCCCACGCCGCGCGCGGTCACGATACTCACGGGAGACTGCACGGTGTCGAGCTTCTTACGGACGTAGCTGACGTACTGGTCGACGATGTTCGGGTCGATGTACGACACCGAGCCCCAGATCGAGTCGATGATCTCCGCGCGCGGCATGACTCGCGTGGCGTTCTCGGCCAGCAGGCGCAGCAGGTCGAACTCGGTGCGACTAAGTCTTAGTTCTTTTCCGCCCGCGGTGATCTCGTGGCGGGTCAGGTCGATCTGCAAGCCGCCCACATCGAGCCGGGACGCGCCGATCGAGTCACGCCGACGGAGCGCCCTCAACCGAGCGGCGAGTTCGGCGAACTCGAACGGCTTCGTCAGGTAGTCGTCCGCCCCGACGTCGAGCCCGCGCACCCGATCGTCGACGGCATCCCGTGCCGTCAGCAGGAGGATTGCCAGGCCGTTGGTCTGCTCCCGCAGCCGCCGGCAAAGCTCGAAGCCGGACATGCCGGGGAGCATCACGTCCAGCACCGCGATGTCGTAGGGTCCCTCGGCGGCGAGCGTGATCCCGTCGATACCGTTGTCGGCGAGGTCGACCGCGTAGCCCTCGCCGCGCAGCCCCCTGGCCAGGAGGGCTGCCATCTCGGGCTCGTCCTCGACTACCAGAATGCGCAGGGCCACGCGGTCCACCTTCCGTTGTGTTGCGATACTAGGCGGCTACGGGCTCGAGTGCGGCCGCTCGGCGCTGACGCCCGACCTTGATTCCGAGGTAGGTGGCGACCGCGACGATGACGACCAGGAAGACAACGCTCGTTGCCGTGGCCCCGATACCGAGGCCGCCGTCCGCGGGAGCCTGTGACAACAGGTCACCGATGGACGCGCCGAGCGGACGGGTGAGGACGTACGCCGCCCAGAAGCAGAAAACGACGTTCGCGTGGAAGACGAATCGAGCGATCACGATCACCCCGATGAGCGAGGCGAACAGGATGACTCCCACCAGGTACCCGAGCCCGAGGCCCTCGGTGATCAGGTCACCCGACGCAGTGCCCAGCGCGAAGGTGAACAGGATTGCCACCCAATAGAACGCCTCCCGGCGGCGCGTGAAGATGGTGTGGATGGAGAGCGTGCGCTCCCGGTAGAACCAGATACCGAACGTGACGGCGAGGAGCACACTGAAGATGATCGTGCTCACCCACAGCGGGAGGCCGATGACATCAGTCAGGTTGTCGGTGATGAGGGTTCCCACCACGCTGATGAGAACGACGACGGTCCAGTAGGCGCCCGAGGTGTAGCGCTTGGTAACGAACTGCGCGATCAGCGCGGCAATGAGAAGCGCCCCCATGATGTAGGTCGTGATTTGAAGACCGAGCCCAACGTCGACGTTGAGGTAGTCGGCGAAGGTCTCACCCGTGGTGGTTGAGAGGATCTTGATAACCCAGAAGGCGAAGGTGATCTCGGGCACCCTGTTGAACAGGATGGTGCGTACGTGCTCAGGCAGAGTGGAATTTGTCATGCCCACACAATCCCGGGGTTGGCTTACGGTCAGCCCGTGATCGGGGCCCGGTCCGGTGAAGGTTCTTTCAGAATGCGAGCCCTACCGGCGCTCACTGACGCAGCAACGACAAGCGCAACGGATGCCCCCAGCACCGCGCCGGCGAGCACGTCGGAGAGCCAGTGCACCAACAAGTAGTTGCGGCTGACGGCCATGAGCGGGATCCACACGGCCGCGAGGACCCGCGACCACACATACGGAAACGCGATGGCCAAAGCGACCGTGATCGCCGCCGCTGTCGTGGTGTGACCCGAAGGGAACGACGTCGAACCGGCCGGAACTATCCCATCGGTGGGTCGCGGCCGCGCCACCGCCGTCTTGATGAGCGACGCGACTCCGGATGCCACGGCGACCGTCAGCGCGACCGAGACCGCCGAGGCGAAGTGGCGCCTCGCGGCGAGGCCTGCAACGATCACCACCGTGACGATGGTCATCGAGAGCGTCCCTCCAGCAATGTTGAGGAATCGGGCCACCGCGTCGGCCACGGGGTTGTGCTGGGCCACGAGGAAGTCGTGCCAGGGCTGATCGAGTCCGAACGGCAGGTCAGCACCCGTGGTCGCGATGACGAGTCCGGCCACGATGACGATCGAAATGCCGAGGGCACCGACGAAGGCCGCAGGTGGTCTGGATCCGATCATCCCCCGACGCTAGGGAGGCCGACTGTGCGCATCGGTGGCACAGGGCATCCCGCTTCTGAAAGTGTTCTCACGGAAGTGCCCCGATCCGGCGGCATGAAACGGGTGCCACCCTGCGAGGATCTGCCGGTGCTCATCAACCGTGTCCCTCAGGTCACCGCCCTGTTCTGGATCCTCAAGCTCCTCACCACGGGAATCGGCGAGACGGCCTCGGACTTCCTTGTGAAGTCCTTTGACCCGGTCCCCGTAGTTCTCGGTGCGGCGGCCCTCTTCGTTGTCACGTTCATCCTCAAGGTCTCGGCCGCACGGTACTCCCCGTGGCGTTACTGGCTCTTCGTGCTCATGGTCGCCGTGTTCGGCACCATGGTGGCGGATGTCACGCACCTCGCGCTCGACGTGCCCTACGCCGTGTCCACTACCGTCTTCGCCGTCGTCCTCGGGGTTGTCTTTGTGGTGTGGTGGCGCGTCGAGCGCACGGTCTCGATCCATGACGTCACTTCCCGGCGACGCGAGATCTTCTACTGGTCAGCGGTGCTCGTGACTTTCGCGCTCGGCACGGCGTTCGGCGATCTCACCGCAGTCACCCTCGGGCTCGGCTACCTCGCATCGGGCCTGATCTTCGCGGTGCTGTTCGCGCTACCGCTCGTACTGACCAGTCTCCGCGTCGCCGAGATCACGACCTTCTGGATCGCCTACGCACTCACCCGTCCGCTCGGTGCCTCGTTCGCCGACTGGATCGCCGTCGATGGCGCCCGCGGAGGGCTCGCCGCTGGCACGGGCGTGGTGAGCGTCGTCGGCCTAGCAATCATCGCGGTCGTCATCGCCGTCGCCCAGCGGCGACAGCCTTCCTGAAAGCCTTCGCACTTCGTACGCGTGGTCTTCACCTAGGGTCATCGGTATGGGCCTGTGGATCGGAACGGCGGTGGCTCTGATGCTGCTTGCGGCGATCGCCACGCTCGGGCTCAGTGGCTTCCGGATCGCTCAGCCGCGAGCTGCCCTGTTCGCGCTACTGCGAGCGGTGCTGCAACTAGGTGCGCTGAGCCTGGTACTCACGGGCATCCTGAAAGACCCGGTCTGGGTCGGGATCGGTCTCGGCGTGATGTTCGCCGCGGCTGTCGGCACGGCCGCGCGGCGCTCGCGATCCCCTCTGCTCCCGTTGGCGGCATCCATGCTTATCGGCCCGCTCGTGGTCATGACCATCGTCTTCCTGACGGGAGCCATCGAGTTTTCCCCTCGATACGTGCTTGCGATCGGTGGCATCGTCATCGGCAACACGATGACTATCGCGATCCTCACGCAGCGCGTCTTTCGCACCTCGGTACTCGACCACTGGGACGAGGTCGAGGGCTGGCTCGCACTCGGCGCCACCCCGCGCCAGTCGACACTCGACCTCGGGCGCCGCGCCATCCACACCGCCCTCCTGCCGTCGATCGACCAGACTCGGACGACGGGGATCGTGGTGCTGCCCGGCGCGTTCGTCGGCGCGATCTTCGCCGGGGCCTCGCCCCTCGAGGCCGGAAGATTCCAAGTCGTCGTGCTCGCCTGCATCCTCGCCGCCGGCGTGCTCACGAGCGTGACCCTCGCCCGGCTGAGTGGCTCTGTGGCAGAGCGCGCTACCTGAAGTGTCTCGTCTGGAATCTCTCGGGCGCCGCTCTCTGGACGGCCACTCTCACGACTCTGGGCGCGTCAGGTACGCCGTCTTGAGATGTACCCAGACGTTCGATTCCTCACCATGGGCCGCGTTGGACCATAACGCTAAAACTGACCCAACCTCCGCCCAAACAATGGGAAGTTGACCCGCACCGCGTCGTGCCCCGGCAGGGACTCGAACCCTGACTACAACGATTTTAAGTCGCTTGCCTCTGCCAATTGGGCTACCGGGGCGGCAGCCCCACGGTACTCGCTGGCTACGCCTTCGGGCGGGAGGCGAACTCCTCGAACGCGGCGCGCGGGTGGATGCGCGTCTCGAACGAGGCGATGTCGCGGCCCACGAGGAAGTTGACGATCCAGTTGGCGAAGACGCGCGTCTTGCGCTCCCACATGGGCATCGCGAGGCCGTGGTAGCCACGGTGCATAAACCACGCGAGGAGGCCCTTGACGGCGATGTTGCCCGACTGGAACACGCCGTTGTAGAGGCCGAGGCCCGCGACGGCGCCCTGGTTCTTGTGGAAGTACTCCTTGGGAGCCTCGCCGCGCAGGTCGGCGACGATGTTCTTCGCGAGGAGCTTGGCCTGGCGCACCGCGTGCTGCGCGTTGGGAACGCAGAAGCCGCCCACGCCGCCGCCCGACAGGTCGGGCACCGCGGCGACATCGCCCGCGGTCCACGCGTCGGCGATCACGCCGTCGTCGCCCACGATCTGCAGGGTGGCGTTGGCGCGCAGTCGGCCGCGCTCCTCGATCGGCAGGTCGGTGTTGCGGATGACCGGGTTGGCCATGACACCCGCTGTCCACACGATCGTGTCGGACTCGAACTTCTCGCCCGTCGACAGCTCGATGACGCCGTCGGTCGCCGAGGCGAGCTGGGTGTTGAGGTGGATCTGCGCACCGCGCTGGGCGAGGCTCTTGATGACCCAGAGGGCCGTCTTCTCCTTGACCTCGGGCATGATGCGCCCCATGGCCTCGATGAGGTGGAAGTGCGTGTCTTCGAACGTGATCGTCGGGTAGCGCTTCACGAGCGACGACGCGAGGCTGCGCATCTCGGCGAACGCCTCGATGCCCGCGAAGCCGCCGCCGACCACGACGAACGTGAGCAGGCGCTTCTTCTCGGGGCCGTCGGGCAGGTTCGACGCCTTGTCGAAGTTGGTGAGGATGCGGTCGCGCACGGCGACCGCCTCCTCGATGTTCTTCATGCCGATGGCCTGGTCGGCGACACCGGGGATGGGGAACGTGCGGCTCACGGCACCCGCGGTCATGACGACCACGTCGTAGCTCTCGGTCCACGGCTCGCCCACGGCGGGCGTGATGGTCGCCGTCTTGGACGCGTGGTCGACGTGCGTGACCTTCGCGGTGACGACGCGGGTCTTCTTGAGGTGGGCGCGGTGCGCGACGATCGCGTGGCGCGGCTCGATGGAACCCGCGGCGACCTCGGGGAGGAAGGGCTGGTACGTCATGTACGGCAGCGGGTCGACCATGGTGACCTCGGCCTCGCCGCGGGAGAGCCACTTCTCCAGCTTGAGAGCAGTGTAGAACCCGGCATAGCCGCCGCCGACGATGAGAATCTTGGGCACGAGTGGTGGTCTCCTAGAAGGGGATGTAAGCCACTAATCTACTCTGTCCGGCGGGGTGCCCTTGCACGTCGCACCGCCCTGGCGATGACCGCCGCGAGCAGACCGCCGAAAGCGAGCACGACCCCGAGCGGGATGCCGACGTTGCGCAGCATGTTCACCGTCGGCAGCACCGTGCCGAGCGGGTTCACGGGCCCCGCCACGACGGGGTCGGGAGCCACCGTCGCCGTGCCCGTCGGGATGGGCACGGGCGTCGAGGCGGCCCTGCGGTAGACCTTGATCCACTCCGCGAGCGACCCCATGGGGTTCTCGGTCACGCGCGGCACGGTGGCGGTGACCGCGGCTGCCGCGTCCACGAGCCCGAAGCCGTAGATCGCGTCGGTGCCGGGAGTTCCCGCATCCTTGGCCGTCGCGACGACGCGCTGGATGACGTTCGCCGCGTCGAGCTCGGGGTGCGCCGCGCGCACGAGCGCGACGATGCCCGCGACGATGGGGGTGGCGCCGCTCGTGCCGTTCCACATGACGTGCCCGCCGCCGGGGGTCGCCCCGACGAGGTCCTCGCTCGGGGCCGCGACCCCGATCGTGATGCCCTGCGAGGATGCGTCGAAGCTCGCCTGCCCGTTGGCGTCGACCCCGGCGACCGTGAGCACGCCGGGCATGGTCGCGGGCGCGCCGACCTGGGTGGTGCCGCTGCCCCGGTTGCCCGCGGCGGCGACGATGACGACGTCGTGGTCCATGGCGTAGAGGAACGCGTCGTCCCAGCTCGTGGGCCACTCGAGGGTGTTGCGCGTGAGCGACATGTTGATGACGTCCGCCCCCGCGTCGACGGCGTAGCGCACGGCCGCGGCGATCTGGTCGTCGTCGGAGACGCTGCCCTGGCCGAAGCCGATCGAGATCGGCAGGATGGTCGCGGCGGGGGCCGCCCCGATGACGCCGTTGGTGCCGCCCGAGCCGCGGCCCGCGGCGAGCGAGGCGACCATGGTGCCGTGGTCGCGGTCCTGGGCCGGGCCCACGGGCGTCTGGCCGTCGGGCGA
>JGI26530J50255_1001101_pt1 | contig 20130 bp, 22 predicted proteins | sample ThiBiot_500_plan_2_FD_50255 | JGI IMG/M metagenome (IMG submission 50255) | reverse complement strand
AGCTCCATCGCCGGCGCGTGCCGTCGGACGTTCCTCCCTTCAGTCAGCGCCAGCCTGCTCCGATTCACTACGCTCCTTTTCTTCCCCGGGCCCGCCATGAATCCGAGCAAAGCTAGTGAATGTCGAAGAGTCGAGACATGTCCTCGAACAGTGCATCCGCCTTGGCCGCCGTCAGGCAGCCGGACAGGGGGGCGTTTGACCATCGAATTCATTTCCAGTTGATACGACAGTGGCAGGAAAGCGTTCGCATCGGCGATGTGCCGGGCGGAACCGGCCATCGCCAGCGCGCCGACTACGCCGGTGCCACCCGCCACAACGACATACGTGCCGTCCTGGACGTTGCGGCAGACCAGGCGTCGGATTCGCCGGACGGAAATATCATTCCCCCCGTGAAGCCGAATGCCTTACGCGCTGGCCGCAAACATTCCGGCGTGCGCACGGCGGCGAAGCTGGGGCAGGGCAAACGATGAGCAGATGGCGGACGCACATCGAGGTCCGCGATCGCCGTAAGCCTTCGTAGTCCGCGGAAACGGACGGAAAGCGACGTGTCATCTTGAAAACGACGCCGCATGTGACAAAGATGCTTTGTGGCGCCAGTGGGGGCGCAAGTTCGGAGGGGATCGGCGTGGCGCAAGAAAGCTCTGTCAACATCAAGAATCCGGCTCGGTGGCTGCTAAATCTCTGGGGTCGTCTACCTAATCCCTCTTCAGTTCCCAGCGACAATGTCATCGCTGGCTGGGCCAAGGCTTTTGGTCTAGAGCCCGGCGACCCGAGAGTGTTTGCAGGGTTGCGCGCCGTTGATTTCATGATGCGGAAAGCACAAGACCAAGTTTCCTCAATGCCATTCCCTGGAAATGTAGGAGGACGGTATCTGGAGTGGGTCAAAGCGTTTCAGCACGCGCTAAGTTATACGAGCACTAGCACGTCCTGGCGTGATTTGTACACGGGTTTTTCAGCAGCACGGTTCATGCGGTTGCAGGATGCGGCGGACTGGCTGGACGTGTATCGCACTGAAGAAGTAGCCACCCAACAGGAGTTAGATGAACTTGTCCGAAGCATGGCCGACCTCCATGGAGAGATCAGCGCGGCCGACATAAACGAAGAGTTCAAGCGCCTGCTGCTCGATATGGTGGAGGCGATGCGACGAGCGTTGGCTGAGTATCAGGTAAGTGGTCAGTCTGGCGTTGCCGATGCGATGGGCGACATCATGGCTCGTATCTTGTCTCGGCCGGACGTGCTCAAGAAGAATGCCGCGTCGCCCTGGTTGGACAAAGTCATTGACGCCGGCAAAAAGTTCATCAAGTTTGGCGCAGATATCAAAGACACCTACGAGGTGATCGGCGGTTCGGCGAAATTTCTACTCGAACACCTCAAATAGTGCTCTGCCTAGCTGTTTGCAGGCTCGGGCCGTATCAGTATCGCCGACTCAACAGCAAGAGTTGGGCGGCACTCTTCAACAGACATGGTATCCGGAGTGAGGTTCTTGTCGGCGGGCAAGGAAAGTGTAAGTGTTCCCTGAAAAGTTGCTCGCCACCATTCCGACAGTTCGACGACTCCATCGTCTTGGGATTCCTGCGTAAGCGCTCTTTTTTCCGCTCGCTCCAGATCAAAGTATTCTAAGATGTATGTAGCGAAATCAACTCTGCAACGAGCATCAAACTGGATGCTGAGGACGTACTGTTCGCCATCTCCGCCGACGGCAAGGTCAATAATCGACGTTCCAACGGATGGCGCTGAGGGGTAGCTGATGGTGACGCCCCACACCGGGAGGTTGAGTAGTTCTACTCCGGTAATGTGCTCTTTCTCGACATAGATATCTTCGAGCAAGTTCGTGGCCTCGCGCAGCCAAAGCGAAAGCTTGTCGAGGAATGCCACTTCTCTGAACAGGTCCGGGCGCCTTGTGGCTGCTGCGCTGATATCGATGAAGTGCGGGAGCTTAAGCAGGTCCAACAGACTTGGGACCGCACCGGCTACCTTCGTCTTTTGGACCGCTTCACGAAACCGGCCGTCATTGGAAACTACATAGACATCTGCGCCCTGTACAACTTCTGCCTGGACGGTCGAAAGAATCAACGCATCTGGAAAGTCGCTACGGCTCTTCACGGAGCTGAAAGCACCGCTCCCATTGAAGTAGTCGTCCAGGATCCCTTTGATGGCTTCTGGTAAGAATGACAGGCGCTCCGCATGAGATGTATCCAGCCATCGATCAAACTCCTCGTGCACAGCGGCTGTGGCCTGCTGCTCCAATGCCCCGACTCTTCCAGCCCAGTCAGCCAACTCTTGAGAAACAGGATTGGCCGAGTCAAGCCGCTGCCGAACCTTGTTTGCCTCTCTGGCTACTGTTGCGAGACTTGCCGTTACATCGGAAGTCCATTGGGTCAGGTACTCACGTGCAACAACGTCGGGAACAACGATGCGAATGTGTCGAGCCGAAGCCAGTTGCGTAAGCTCCTGCATTCGTGCCGACTTCAGCCCTTCCTGGCGCAGAGCATTGGTGTCGAGAATGACTGTTGTCATCGCGGCGCTTCCTATAGAGGAAGTACAAACCTACCACGGCGCTGATGCAATGCTGAGACGTCGTGGGCAGGCGGATTCAGAAACGGTGGGCAGGTTCATCAGAATACGCACGTGGGGAATACACAGGAACTGCCCTGGCATTCCAATAGCGACACCTAGCCATGGTGCTCCTACTGCCCGCCAATGACCCCGTCTACCTATACCTTCGGCCACAGGTCTGCGATGTAGGCCAACTCCGCGTCAATCATGGCGGTGAGCGCATCAGGCCCTGAGCCCGCGGCGAACAGTTTGCTGTTGCGGACGTCCAAGACGGCAATCACGGCTCCGTCCGGAACCTTGGTGCCCAAGGCGGTGTTCATCAGTCCGCAGATGAGGTCCGCCCGAGTCTTCGACAGTTGCTCGGCTTTCAGGTGGAGTTTGATGACGTGCGGGACGCCGTTCACTTCAAGCCCAAGGTTGGGATTCACCACCACCTCCACGCCGTGCGCCGTGTAGATTTCGCTTGGAGGGGTGAACCATTCCAAGGTCTTCTTGCCCCACCACTTCCGGTAGCCGTCGGTCAGGGCTTTGTATATTTCGACCTTCTTTCCGTCCTGGGTGTGCGTCGCTGTAGATAGGGCGGACTTGGCCCAACCTTCGCGGTGCAGTTCCACCAGGCCATCGCGAAGCGGCTTGTAGAAGTCCGTCGCGGGCGAGTAGGGCGCCCGGTTCTTCATCGACCGGACTTTGGTCGCCTTGGGTGAGCCCGCCTTCGAGACGACATCGACGAAGTCGCTGAGGTAAATCTTTGGCATGTGGTGGTTGCTCCAATGGCCTGAGGCCAACGCATTTCCCAGCCGTAAGACGGCCACTCCCGACGGGTCTGCGCGGTGAGCGGCAAACCTCTCAGGCGCCGGAGTCGCCAAGGACTCCGGCCGGTCATGGATGGGAGGGGCTACTTCTTCGTCTTTTGCGTGAGCGTGCTGCCCGCCAACGTCTTGGTGGTGCCACTGCTGCGTCCATCGTCCAGCGCCTTCGCGGCTTTCGTGGCGACGGCCGGGGAGGTCTGCTTGTTGGTGCCGGTCTGCGCGAGCGCGCTGCCGGCCAAGGACTTGGCGGCTGCGCTGGCATTGGGGTTGCGGAGGACGTTCGAAGCGGTGGTGCCGACTCGGCTGCTGGTCTTTTCGCCCTTGCTCATCTGTTGCTCTCCATCGGTTGAGGGAACATCAGGGGCTTGGCCGAATCGAGCGCGCGGTGCGGCGACGCCCGGTGTGCGCGAACGGACGCGCCACCGCCCTGGGCGATTTTGCGGACATTGGGGCTGAGTCCGCTTCTTCAATGGGGCCGACAAAATATTTGAGAAACGCAAAAGCGGTAAAACCTGATTCAGAATTGTGAAATTCCGGAGTAGTCCGTTTGGAGTTCTTGCATCGCAAAGTTGGGTGCGCCGATAGCGCCCTGAATTCGCAAAACTGCTCATCGCTTACGCGCGAGAATGTCCGAGCCTACCTCCTCATGCATTAGGCGTTGTCTGGTTTTGCCGTAGGAAATTTCCGAGCTGTTATCAACACGGCGAGGCTTTCAGCGGTTTGGGCTGAGTGGGCGGGGTGTAAGTCGGGAAGCAAAGAAATGAGACAGGCCACGACCGCCTTTTAGACTGCCGTGCCGACCACCGCCCCGAGACTTTTCACCAGAGCGACCAGCGCGCTCTGATTTCGTGCGCCGGTTTTCCCATAAACCACTTTCAAGCGCGTCCGAACCCCCTCGACCGACAGGCCCATGGTGGCGGCTACCTCGTTGAGGTCCAGGCCGGCGGAAAGCCGTTCGGCCACTTCCGCCTCGCGCGGCGTCAGCCCATGCACGGCGGCTAAGGCTTGCCGCAGTGCCCGCGGGCGCGTTGCCTCCACGGGCTCCACAAAAACCACGGCTCGCGCACTCCCTAGCGCGCCGTGCCCAGGAAGGCGGTGGGCGGCCGCGTGCCCCGCCACGCTCCCGTCCCGCTGGCGCAACGCCGTCGTTGCCCCGGTCGATGCGAACAGAGCGCCGCTGCCTGGATGTGCGGCAAAAAGGTGTCCGCCCCGCAGCCGCACCAAGTCGCCTTGGCTGAGCAGCAAATCCGCGGCCGCGTTCCATCGGGCGCACCGGCCCCGCTCGTCAAAGAAGAACGCAGCGGTGCTCAGCGCGTCCAGCGCCAGAGCGGTGTCCGACCCGTTGCGTTCGTCCGGGACGAGTCGGTTTCTGAGGTTGCAGGCGTTGACCCAGTGCGGCGCCGCGCGACGAAGCCAAGCGCGTTCCTCGGTGCCATAGAGCCCCGCACGGGCCGAGCGAAGCAGCGTGATGCTCACGACCTTGTCGGGTGAGCGAAACCCGATGACCCCACAACCGTGGTCGACCTGCATGGGCCTCAGAAAATCCGACCAGAACGCCGTCCGGCGCAGCGTCGATAGGGGCAGCACGTCGTCGGGAACGACCACGGAACCGGGTGGCGGCCCGCTGGATTCGTCGGGTGGGCGCCAAGGGTTTCCCTCGGCGTGCTTGCGTTCGAAAGCCACCGCCATTTCCCGCCCCTGTCCAACGTAGGCGGGAAGGGTTTGCCGGCGTGAGGCGACGTCCACCTGAAGAAGGGCGCCCGCCGGGCTGTGGGTGGCTTCGCACACGCCCGTGAGAAACGCGCTCGCCCAGTCGGTTTCGGCCAGATTTTCAAACAACGTGCCGATGAGTTTCAGGTCAGCGTCCATGCTGGGTTCCTCCATGCCCGTCCATTCCCATTTGGGAATGCCGCACGTTGAGCGGGTTGCGGAGGATTCCCCGTGCGCCAAGAGGGCGCTTCCCTGGAGATACCCTGTCATGCCGACCCCCAGCCTCCCAGTCGCCCGCCTGTTGTTCGCGCTTTTCCTCGCCCTCACTCTGTTCCCGGCCTTTGCCGCCAAGCTCCTCGACGAAACCGAAAGCCTCGACGCCGACGCTCAGGCCACGGCGTTGGTCGTGCGTCGGCTCGCCGGCGACGACCTGGCTCCTTTCCATCGCGTAGAGGCCAAGGTCGCCGACGGCATCGCCACCCTCACCGGCACGGCACGCACCCGGCAGGCGCGCGATGCCATCGTGAGCGAGGTGCGGAAAATCGCCGGGGTTTCTTCGGTCCAGGACCGAATCGAAGTCCAGCCCGCACCCTGACGCGCTGAGGCGTCGGTGTATTTCCACATCCAGCGCATCGCGGCGTTGGTACAAGAGGCGGCCACTCCGCGACTGGCCGGCTTCGACCCCCGCCCCCGGCTCGCCCAGGAACTTCGGCGCATCGTGGCCTCCCTCCCCCCCGAGGCCATCCCGGAGGCGCTCCGGGCCGCCCTCCTGAGTGGTGAAGCCGTGGGTCCCGAAGCCGGCCGATGGCTGCCCCTCGTGCAGACCTGGCTTGCCGACGAGTGCGCCCGCACGGGCGTCTGATTCGCACGTTTCCCGTTGCGTGCCCCGGCCGCCGGCGTCCGCCGCGGCCGTTCCTTTTCCTGCATGCGTTGCCATGGCGACTGCTCCGTGGTGGCCACGGGGCCTAGCATGACGTACTCGTTTATCACGTACAAAGGTGTTTTTCGCGTACATCGAGAACGACTTCTAACCTGCGCGTCTTTACGAAGCCGCGTAGGCCCGATGAAGCGTTCCTCCCTCCATACGCCTGAATACGCCGCCATCGTGGCCTTGCTTCGAGACCTGCGGCTGGAAGCAGGGCTTTCGCAGGCCGAAGTGGCCGAGCGGATTGATCGGCCGCAAACGTGGCTGTCGGCAGTCGAGGTTGGAGGGCGGGGGCTGGACCTGCTGCAGGTCAGGGAGTTGGCGGCGGTCTACGGGCTGGACTTCCCAACCTTCGCGGTACGCCTGGAGGAGCGCATCAAGGCTCAGCCGTACCGGCCGCCTAGGCGGCGACGGGTCGATGCGGGGACCAGCAAGGCTTAAACGCCGAGGCTCGCTCGGCGCTGCAGCCATTGCCAGGCCATCACATTGCGGACGAAGTCGTTGCCTGCCTGAGAGGCTGGACGATACCGTTGCAGTTGTGTAAGTCGAGCTTCTTCGTTCTCGCTGGCGTGGCGCGAACACGGGCGTCGTTCTTCAGTTTTCTGGGGCAATGCATGAACGCTCCTAACCACATCGTGGCTGGCAATGCCCACATTGAGCGCGCGCGTCGGCGAATTGCGGAGGTGGGCACCTGGTCCTTGCTGAGTCAATGCTTGGACCACCTGAGGCGGGCTCCGAGTCGCGGTTTTGACTGGTACGCCCGTTGTCCTTATCTGGCTCTGCTCATCATGAAATGGGCGGCGGAACTGTGGCGGGAGGGGGAGCAACGCAGGGCGAGCGAAGACGCTGATTTCGCGTTCATCCTGCAGGCCATTTGGGATGCCGGGGGGCAACTGCTGCAACAGCAGGTGCCGTCCATCATGCTGCGACGACTTGCCTTTCAGCAGGTGTGGTATCAGACGACTTTCGACATCGGCGGTATTCCGCGGCAGGCACTGTTGTTCTGCGAACTCATGGTCGATACGCCTCCGGTGCGCGCGTTTGCGGAGGAACGAGGCTTGGAGCCCAGGCATTTCATGCGGCAACTCACGCAGATGACCTTTCAAATGGGCGAGATTTGCGGACTGCCCGAACTCCGCATGTTCCAGGCGGCTCCCGGCGCCGACGACGCACACCACCGTTCTCTATTTGTTCCTTTTGTTGTTCTTGACCTCCCTGCGATGCATCGGCGTGCTCAAGAATTGGCCGCGTATGGCACCCCTCGGGAGGTGGAACTTTGCGAACAAACATTCCTGATAAGGTCCCCTTTTCTCGAAACGGAAAGGGGCGCTGAGTGCGTTCACCCGCACGTGTTCTTTCAGACGGCGGCCACGCTGTTCTACGACGTGCTCCGTGAGCGAGATGCCAACCAGTTCATGCGGTATTTCGGCCCCGCTTTCCAAGTTTACGTGGAGCGGGTGTTGGCGGAACTGCCCTATCGTTTGATTTGCGAGGATGCGTTGAGTGCCATGCTGGTCGGGCAAGGAAAATGCGTCGATTTCGCCGTGGTCAGCGATGAGGCGCTGTTGCTGCTCGATTCGAAGGGCATTGAAGGGCACTACAACGAGCGCTACCACAATCTTTCCGAAGTGCTCACTCCCCTGCTGAAGACGAGTGCGTTGCATGCCGCTGACCAAGCAGTCGAAACGGTACGCCGCCTGCCCGATGAACTGCGCAGGCCCCTCACCGTTTTTCTGTGCGTGTCTTACAAGCAACTCAACGTTGGGAGCGGCACCGCTCTGCGCGACCTCACGCTTGGGACGGCAGAGTGGGATGCGCCCCGATGGAATGAGCCGGCCCTGCCACCGGAAAACCTGTTCACTGTTTCAATCGCGGAACTCGAACACCTGTGTGCGGTACTTCGCTCTGGCGTTCCGCTGGTCGACGTGTTGCAGCGTATTCTTGCATGCAATGAAGTGGCCGAAAGCAAAGCGCTTTTGCTCGGTCAGCATCTGGTGGGCTATGGGGTCTCCCAAGTACCGGATTGCGCCCGCGCAGCCATAAGCCGGGTTTGCCAAACTCCCTAGCAAACATTCAACGCTGAACCGACGAGGTGCGACGGGATGAGCCAATGTCCGTCGGCTTGGTTATGTGCTCTTGCTGGTCTGGCGTTCACGGCGCATCGATTTTCTCAAGCCGGCTGGGCCACAGACTCCTCCAAAATGACGTAGGGGCACACGACCAGTGTTTCCGCGTTATCTGCACGCCACATAGCGCGCACCAGGCAACGCACGGGGATTTTGATGTTCGCTTTGATGGCAGGGGTAGACGCAAGGGCTTGGGCAAAGCCAGCCGAAAAATAAACGTCCTGTGTCAGAAGAAGGACGTAGCCACTGCTGTGCGTTAACTCAAAAAATTCATGAACTGGACCGCCTTCCTTCTGAGAGGCCCATTTCCCAATACTGAGACTTCCTTGTATCCAGCCCAATCGAGTGCCAACGTAGTTTTCGAATTTCCCGAGTTCGCCGTATCCCTCTTCGAGGCTTTGTTTCAGCGCACGGAACATTCCCCACGAGGTCAGTGAGAAGGTGCGGGTCTCTTGCACGTTGGCGTTCGCTTTACCAAAAATGGCGCTGATTCCAGCCGAAAGCCCTTCGGACTTGGCGGTTTTCTGCGCTGGGTCCACGCCAAAACGCTCTTCGTACTTCCGCGAAATGAAATCGACGTCCAAATAGACCAACGCATCTAGGTCAGCGCCATTCTTTGCCATTGCAGCCGCTCTCTGTCTGGTTCCACGGAAAGCCTGCATGAGCCAACCAGAAATCGCCAGCAAATCCTGAGTCGCCCTCCCGCTCGGCTTCCCCGGTCAAGTGCCGCAGGCCGGCCCGTGTCATCGGTCGTGCCTCCCTCCAGCCCGCGCCTGCCGGCCTGCTGTCCGCTGCGCTCCCCACTGGACCGCGCCTCACTGCGGGCAGCGCGTGTCCATCCGGACCATCCGGGACGGATTGTCCGGGACCGGACCAACAACGACGGAGGCAGCATGTTCGAGCAAGGCGATGTCATCCACGCCTACAGTCGAGCGGACGCGTTGAAAGACGGGGTTCTTGTGGACGCCGGTGCGATGGCAAGGGAAGCAGGATTTAAGGTGCCGGTGGCCCTAACCGCCGAAGTCTGGGCGACCTGCGTGGGTTGGAGTCCGAACGAGAAAGCCCCGCAGGACGAAGACGGCAGGTTGTGGGACGTTCTTGGGATGGCCTCATTGGCCGCCCGCGCGGCGGCCCGGCGGAGCCAAACAGGGCGCGTGGCGTTCGAGGTTTACGTCGTGCCGCGTGGAGGTCGCCGTCCCCGACTCACCGCGTTAGCCCTCGTTTTGGGACCGGGCGACCAGGGCGAATGCGTCGCGACCGTTCTGATGCCAGACGAAGACTGAAGGGTAGAGCGCCGCAACAAAACCGTGGCGCCTTTTCATATCCAGCAAGATATAGTGCATCCCGCGTTCTTGGTGGTTCTAGGTATCGATTTGGGTATCGATTTTCGAGCCCGTCGGCTGAAATAGTGCAGGTTTTTCAGCTGGTTGGGTTTCGGGGATCGAAACTCCCATCGCCCGCTCCACCCTCCGGTCGTGCGACCCCGCAGGGGGCGCCTGTGATGGTCCCGGAGTGTCGATGACCGGTCGTTCCCGTCACTCTCACTCTTGCCCACTCCGGTCTCGGGTGCGCAGTCGAGTGTTGTCGCTTCCACTTCCTTCCCTGCAATCCTGCTGGTTGTCGTGGCTCAAATCGGGGCGGGCAGCCCTGTTCGGATCTGTTCGCGGAAAGTGCTTTCCGGAGATGCCGCGCGCTGGAATTCGTCGCGTGTTCGTCGCGGGTGGAGATATTTCAGGCCGGCCGTTCCGGTGCGACATCGTTGCAGTCGTCGGTGAGGCGAACTTCGCGCCGGCAGTCCGCAGGGCTGTCGCGATCATTCGTCGCGTCCGGCGTCCTCAGCGAGTTCGGAAGTGCGGGGCAGTACCTGCTGAGCTTCCGTCATCAGCTCGGATATCCACGGCGCCGGGCGGCGCGGATCCGTGGCGTCGCCATCATTTTTGGCCGATGTCTGCTCGATGCCGATCCGCGGCGAAACTGGGTGAAAAGCGCAGTTTCAGCGACGCAGCTATCACGCCTGCGCAAAGTCCGTAGTGCGCTTGTTGTGCTTGCATCGTGACGTCTACACTCGGTCCGTTCGTACCCAGGGGGAAGGTTCATGCGAACCGGGCTAAGGCGCGCCGGAATGGCCGCTTTGCTGTTTTCGATGGTTCCGTTGTTTGCCGCGACGGTCTGGGCGCAGGGCCTGACACTGCCGGCCGGCGCGAGTCTGCAGGTTTCCGGCGGGCGTCTGGATCTGGCCGGTGGCGATGCGAGCATCGCAGGCGCGTTCGCGCTTGGCGCCGGCGAGCTGCGCGGTGTGGGAGCCTGGCGCATTGCCGCGGGCGGCTCGGCGGATTTCGGCAGCGGTATCGCGAGCCTGACCGGCGATTGGGAAAATCGCGGAATTTTCACTGCCGGCAGCAGCCGTGTGGAACTGCGTGACGGCGCGTCGCCGTCCAGCGCGCTCCTCGGCACGAGTCAGTTCGCCAATCTCAGCCTCGTAAGCCTCTCGGGCAAGCGCTATCGCTTCGAGTCGGGCTTCACCCAGCGTGTCGCCGCGCAGTTGCAGATCCAGGGGCAAGGGCCGGCGATTCAGGTCGATGTCACCGTGCCGGGCAATCTGGCTTATCTGAACTTGCTGGCCGGCGGTACGCAGGCCATCGCCAACGTCGGTGTGTCCGATGTGTATGCGACCGGTCAGCACCTCGCGCCGATGTTGACCAACCAGGGCGGCAACGGCAATGCGCAGGGCTGGTTCGGCAATGGCGTCGTCGTCACGCCGCCGACGCCGGTGCCGGCGCTGGGATGGCCGATGCTGCTGGTGCTGACAGGTGGAATGCTGTGGGCCGCAGCGCAGGCGCGCCGGTCTGGTCGTCATCAGGGAGCAGAACATGCGGCATGGTGATTTAATCAAGAAATTCCTTTGTGCCAGCGTTGCGCTGGCCTGCGGCGGCGCCCAGGCGGCCGACGTGAAGGTTGTGCCGCCGGTGGCCGGAGGCTTCAGCGTGCGCAACGCCGGTGACAGCGCCGACCTGCTGCGCGTCGACGAGAACGGCCGGATTTCGTTTCCGAATCTCGGCGCGGCCGCGACCCAGTCCGCGGCGGTCTGCTTCGACACCGTCAGCGGCGTGCTCGGCCCCTGCGGCGGCGGTAGCGGCGGCGGAGCCACCGGTGCGACCGGACCCACGGGACCGACCGGTGCCACTGGCCCGACCGGACCGACCGGTGCGACCGGCATCGGCGTGACCGGCGCTACGGGTGCGACGGGCGTCACCGGCGCACAGGGCCTGCTGGGTCCGACGGGCGCGACGGGTGCTACAGGGCCGACCGGTACCACCGGCGCTACGGGAGCGACCGGCCCCACCGGTGCGACCGGCGGCGTCGGCGCGACCGGGCCTACGGGCGCTACCGGCGCCACCGGCGTGGCGGGTGCTACGGGTTCCACGGGTGCGACGGGCGCTACGGGGCTCGGCGCGACCGGCCCGACGGGTGCGACCGGACTGACCGGCGCTACGGGTCCGACCGGCGCGACTGGCATTGCCGGTGCGACTGGCCCTACCGGCGCCGGTGCGACCGGTGCCACGGGAGCGACCGGCAATGCCGGTGCCACGGGCGCGACCGGTCCGACCGGCGCTACCGGCACCGGAGCCATCGGACCGACCGGCCCTACGGGTTTCACGGGGGCGACCGGGCCCACGGGGCCGACCGGCGCTACCGGCGCCGGTGCGACGGGGCCGACCGGAACGACTGGGGCGACGGGCGCCACCGGCCCGACCGGAGCGGCGGCCGCCGCCAGGTTCCAGATCCGCTTCAACGGCACCGTGAGCACCGCGCTGACGAATCCGCTCTATCCGACGGGCCTGGTGCCGGGCAATGGCGGTACGGTCGGCTTCATTACGACGCAGGGCTTCATCGTCAACTACAACCTGGCCGATGGCCGCGTGACCGGCTCAACGACAGCGAACTACACCGGCGCGAACTGCACGGGCAACATCTACGTCTCATCGGTGACGTATCCGCGCGGAAGCATCTCGGGTTTCACGACCAGCAATGCGCGTTTCTATGTTCCCAAGAACGCGACGGCCGTAACCGATCCCACGGCAACCAGCCGCTTCACCGCCGGCGCCTGCAGCAACACGTCGAACGCATTGGTCGGCACGTACTACGTGGCGCCGCCGAACGATGCGTCCGTCACCGGCTACAGCGAAGGCACCACGGGCTTGCTGACCTGGGACTACGTGCCCTGACGCTGCGGCTGCGCTTCCGGTTCGCCGGGAGCGCAGCCGTCGATCATCGAGTCTGACCGGCGCAGTTGCGTCAGCGTCGTGTTTGATCGCTGTCTGCTGCTTGCGTCGGCTGTGGCCGGCGACCTCGCAGTCGCCGCATCCCGGCCGAGGCAGACGCGGCCGCCGGAGCCCCGCGCGGTGCCCGCCGCCGCGACACGCAATCCGGCTCGCTGAGCCGCCGTACCCGGTTACCTCGCTCCGAGAGTTCCACAGGCGGATGAGTCGCCGGCGCATCGGTGCCCGGACCCGCACGAGGCGGACTTCCGGGCGATGAGCTTCTGAGAGGATGCCTGCGGCTGCGGCACAGCAGTGGACGTATCCGGATGGAGCGTCTGTCCCATGTCGCGTTGGCTGAAATCCTGCGTCGGTCTGCCGCGCTGCCTGGACGAATGCGCGTGGCGCAATTCCTGCGGGCAGGGCGCGCGCTTTCGTGATGCGGCGAACGGACTTCGCTGCTGTCGGCGTCTGTTGCCTGACGCGAACGGGCCCCCCGGCGAAGGCCGGCGTCGCGATGACGTGCCGTCTTTGCGGCGCGAACGCGAACGAGCGGCGCCGGACCGGCACCCTTGCCGTGCTCGCGACAAGGCTCCGCGCGGATGCGCGACGAGGCGCGGTAGTTGCGGCAACGCGCTCGCGGCGGCCGCGCCGGTGATCGCTGTATCGCGGAGTCGCCGGTGAGCCGGCACGTCTTCATTTCCTACGCCAGCCAGGACCGCGCTTTCGTCGGCGAACTGGACAAGCATCTGCGTCCGCTCGTGACGGACGGCTCGATCACGCTGTGGTACGACAAGCACCTGCTGCCCGGCGACGACTTTCATCAGCTGATCACCGAGGAGCTCAATCGCGCCGACATCATCCTGCTGCTGATCAGTTCGGACTATCTCGCGTCGCCGTTCGCCTATCCGAAGGAGATGTCGCTGGCCCTGGCGCGGCACGCGCGCGGCGAGGTCGTCGTCATTCCGGTCATCCTGCGCGCCTGTGCCTGGACCGCGTCGCCGCTGGCCACCTTCAATGTGCTGCCGACCGACCAGATTGCGGTGGAGCTCTGGTCGAGTCGGGACGCGGCCTATCTGGACATCGTCGACGGCCTGCGCCGGCGCCTGTCGCGGATGCGGGGGCCTGCGGCGCAGCCGGAGGCGATCGCGGCGACGACGGGGGCGGCGGCGAACGGGCCGGCGAACTCGCCGGCATCGCCGTCGGACGGTGGAACGGTACCGACGCCGCGTCGCCGACTCCGGCGGGTGAGTGTCGCGATTCTGCTCGGTGTTGCGAGCCTCGTCGCGATCGGCGTCGCTGTCGGTCTGGGGATGCGCGGCGCGTGGGTTGTCGAGGTGCCGCCGACCGCCCGCGAGCAGGTGGCCAGGCACGGGCAGCCGTCCGAACAGGCTGTCGGAACGCCGTCGGGGTCTGCCCTGTCGCGACCGCAGGGACAGGTTGGCAGTCCGCCGGCTACGACCACGCCGGCCGTCGCCGATCCGACAACCGTGCAAGCGCCGGATGCGGACAAGCCGGCACCGCGGCAGCGACCGCAGCAGCCAACGTCATCGACATCGGCTGGACAGGACAACGCAACAGCCGCCACCGCCGAATCTGGCGCCAGTAATGAAGATGTCGCCACGCCCGACGGCGTGCAGGTCTATGCCGAGGTCCGTCTTGCCGACCTTGCGGGGCAGCCCTGGGACAGCGGCCGCGGACTCGATCGGTTGCCGGACCTGATCCTGTGCTTTCGCCGCAGCGCCGGAGCGAAGGAAGATTGCAAGCCGACGCTGGTCGACGCGTGGGACAGTTCGCGCGTCATGGCGCATGACGATGCGAGTCATCTGGCAGACCGCTACCGATCGCTCGGATCCTGGAGTGCCGAATTCGAGGTCGTGCTGAAAGACCAGCAGGCGGTGTCGACGCCGCAGCTCGGTCGTGGCCGTTGCCGCATCGGCTTGCCGTGTCAGCTGCGCGTCGGCGGCAAGGGGCCTGTCGTCGCCGAGGTGCTGGTACTGCCTTCGGCCGAGTCCACCGACGCGCTGACGGCACGCTATCTGTCGCGCTGCGTCGAGCGCGACAGCGTCCTGCTGGCCCAGGCGCAGGCGCTGCGCGCGGCGGCCGGGCTGCCGCCGGTCGATGTCGCCACGATGAGCTACAGGGCCATGGCACAGACGCTTGCGGCGGCGCAGCCGATCGAACTGACTCCCGACATGATCGAGCAGATTTTCGCCGGTCGCGGTTCGTTCGCCGGGCTGCCGCTTGAACAACTGTTTCGCGGCAGTGTGCTCGAGCGCGCCGCACGGTTGCTGCGGGAGAACGACTCCGGCCTGTTCGCGCCGGACGAGGCGCGGCTTCTCATCCAGCGCCTGCGCGCGGCGCTCGCGCGCGCGCCGGCCATCGACGCCTGTTCGTGAAATACGCCGCGGAACTGGGGCTGGGGGCGTATTCCGCGCCGAGGCGTTCGCGCGGCGTCCGGCGCAGGCCGGGCGTGACTGTCGACGGTGTGATGTACGGGTTGCGCCTGTGCCGCGTTCTATTCGCCGACGCAGTCCCGCTGCCCCGCAATGCGACGGCATGCGCTTTCCGCCCCGAGGTGTCTGATCGACATGTCTGTTTTCCGTTTCGAGATTCGATGCCGGCCGGCGTTTTCCAGGTGCGGCTGTTGTATCGGCATCGGCGCCGCTGCGCGCGACGTGCAAGATGTGCGCGCCGGTGTGGCCGGGCTGTCCGGGCGACCAATCTGCAGGCATCGCTGATGTTGAGCAGCGTGCTCGGCAACCTTTGCCTCGGTCTCGCCGCCGTGCTGGCGGCACTGCTGTTCGCACTGGCGCCGCAGCAGGACGGCGGCGCCAGCGGAGGCGGCAAGCTCATGCTCGTCGTGCTGCTCGGCTTGCCGTTCGCTCTGTCGCTGGCCGGCGCGCTTGAAGCGGCGGTGGTCAGGGGCGGTCTCGACTGGCTGTCGCGCAGCCGCGGCCTGCAGCACGGCTTCGCGCTCGCGCTGGCTCTGTGCGTGACGGTGGTGACGGTGTTCTGCGTCGCGCTGTACCGCGAACCGCCGGCCCAGATGCCCTGGACCTTGCGGCCGCTGATCGGCGTCGCGCTGTATCTGCTGCCGCTGCTCGTACTCGCCGGTACGGCGCTGGCGCTGAATGCGGCTTGGCGCGCGGCCCTGCCGGCGGCGCTGGTCCGAGCGCCGCTGCTGCTGGCCGGCGCCGGTGCCGCGCTGATCTGCGCCGGCCTGCTGGTCGAGCTGCTGGTAGCGATGCAGGCGGACAGCGTGCGCCGCATCGAGGAACGGCAGGCGGCCGACGCCGAGCGCGACCGCGAGATGCTGGCCGAAGTCGCCTCGCTCGATCCGCTGACGCAGCTCGGCCGGCTGCTGAACCAGACCAGCCGCTACGAGACGCCGGCGATACGCGAGCTGGCCCTGCGCAAGGTGCGCTCGAATCCGGCGCTCAACGACGAGCTTGCGCGCATGCTGCGCAACGAATGGCGTGGCGAGGCGCTGACGTTCCTCGCCTGGAACGATGCACCGGATGCGGCGGCGCTGGCCGCGCCGCTGCGCGATGGCATCGTGTTGCTGGCCGAGGACGTGCGTCGGGAAATGCGCGATGCGCACTACCTGCACGACGACGAGTTCGATCCGCTGGCCGAACGGGTGCTGGCGGCCGTGGATCGCGTCGGCAGTCATGGTGTCGACTACGTGTCGGCGGTGCGCACGTTCCGCGCCGCGCTCGACGAGCCGCGCACGCAGACGATCGCGCCGCGCTGCCGCGCGCGGCTGGACGCCTGGCTGGCGGACAGGCGCTGACACCTCGCGCCGGCGGCCTGGGTTCCGCACGGCGGCCGCAGGTTCCGCCTCGTATCGGCTTCACCGACAGGCAGGCCCGCGCGTGGCGAACATGTGTCCGGTGCCGGAGCCCTGCAGGCCGGCCGTCGGGCCGCTGCGGATACGGCCGGTTCCCGGATCTGCACACAGCCGCCGTACAGTTCTCGTGCGAGGGCCTGCGCCATTCGCGCTCCGCCGCCCGAACTGAGATAACCGCCGTACTTGCAGCAGTTGCAAGCCAGGGCCGCTCCTCGCGGCCGGAGGCGGTGCGGTGGCGGCGACGCTGTTCATTTCCTATGCGCACAGGGACGAGGCGTATCGGCGGGAGCTGTGCGACGCGCTGCAGCCGCTGGCCGAGTGCGGACTGCTTGATGTCTGGCACGATCGCCGCATGGTCGCCGGCGACGACATCTTTCCGAACATTGCCGCGGCGCTGGAGCGGGCGCGCATCGTCGTGCTGCTGGTCAGCGAGGCGTTTCTCGGCTCCGAGGAATGCGCACGCGAGATGTGGCGCGCGCTGGACAATCGCCGCAGGCGCGGCACTGTCGTCGTGCCGGTGATCCTGCGCAGCTGCGGCTGGCGCGGGGCGCCGTTCGGCAAGCTCAATGCACTGCCGCTGGATGGCGCGCCGCTGGATCTGGCCGAGGACAGGACGGCGGTCCTGGCGGCGACCGCTGCCGGCATCGGTGCCGTTGCCGACGATCTGGTCCGGGCTGAGGCGACGCGGCAGCGGCGTCGGCGCTGGTTGCTCGCAGCCGTTGCGGTCGCGCTGCTGCCGTTCGCGTTGCGGCATGGCCTGCCGCTGCCGAGCGGTTCCGGCGCAGTTGCTGTGCCGACCGAACTGACCTGGCCGCGCGGCGTGTTCGTGCTGGCCGAGATCCGCGCCAGCGCGCCGGACGGGAAGGCCTGGAATCCGCAGGCCCTGGGTGTCTGGCGGCTGCCGGTGCCGTTGCTGTGCTTTCGTCAGAGCGCGCAGGCCGAGGAGGTCTGCATGGCCGGCTCGTTCGGCGCGGCGCAGGGCCCGGCGACCGGCCAGCCCAATACCAGTCATGTCGCTGCGACCTACGCCGCGATGGTGGGCTGGAACCGCCGTTTTTCGGTGCGACTGGAGAGCCAGCGGGCGGCGGACAACGCGACGATGGGGCGCGGCGACTGCCGTTTCGGGCAACCCTGCCGCATCGTTGCCGACGGCGCCGGCGACGTCACGGTTGCCGAAGTGCTGGTGCTGCCCGCGCTCGATACGGTCGCGGTCGCGTCGCAGACCTATCTGCAGCGTTGCGTCGAACCCGGCAGCCTGCTCGCGCAGCAATGGCGCATCGTGTCCAGCCTGGCCGGCCTGGATGCGGATCCGCGGCGTCTGAGCTACCTCGGCCTGGCGCAGCGCTACGCCGCGGTTTCCGAATTCGAGCTGGATTCGGGCCAGCTCGATGCACTGTTGAACGGGCGATTCGCGGGCGCGGCTGCGGCCGTGGAACGGGTGCCGTTTCGCGCCGAACTCTGGCAGGCGGCCATCGCCCCGGCGCAGATCGACGCGCCGCCGCCGCTGCCGGGCGCCGCAGCGGCGTTGCTGCAGCTGCGCCTTCATCTGCGTCAGCGCCTGTTGGCCGGTGGTTTCGGCGAACCCGCCGCCGACGACTGCGACAGCACGCCGGACGCCGCTGCCGCAGCGCCTCAGTCCTCGCCGGCCTCGTAGCGTTCGTGCAGCTTGACCGGTTCGACCTGCTGCTGCGCGCGGCGGCGTATCCAGAGGTTGATCATTTCGACGAACACCGAGAACGCCATCGCCGCGTAGATGTAGCCCTTCGGAATCTTCTGGCCGAAGCCGTCGGCCATGAGCACGAGGCCGATCATGATCAGGAAGCTCAGCGCGAGCACCTTGACCGTCGGGTGACGCTCGACGAATTCGCCGATCGGCCGCGCGAACAGCAGCATGAACGCGATCGAGATCAGGATTGCGGCGAACATGACCCAGCGCTGTTCGACCATGCCGACCGCGGTGATGATCGAGTCCAGCGAGAACACGATGTCGAGCAGCATGATCTGCACGATGACGCCGCCGAAGCTGGCCGCCGCCACGCCGCCGGCGCTGACGTGTTCGGAGGCGCCTTCGAGTTTCTGGTGGATTTCGTGCGTGGCCTTGCCGATCAGGAACAGGCCGCCGCCGATCAGGATCAGGTCGCGCCAGGAAATCGGGTGTTCCAACACCGAGAACAGCGGCGCCGTCAGGCTCACGATCCACGAGATCGCGAACAGCAGGGCCAGACGGGTGATCGCGGCCAGCGCGATACCGAGGCGGCGCGCCCGGTCGCGCTGGTCGGGCGGAAGCTTGCCGGCGAGTATCGAGATGAAAATGATGTTGTCGATGCCGAGCACGAGCTCCAGCGCCGTCAAGGTGGCCAGCGCGATCCAGATTTCGGGTTGAGCCAGCATTTCCATGACGCGCTCCGGGCGATAGGGCAGTGCAGACAGACCCGCGCCGCACGCAGGACGCGCGGCGCGGGTGACGGGATTGGATGAGGGGATTCCGCGCGGCCGCGGCCGGCTGCGTCTGCGCCGCCGGCTGCCGCGGTTGGCGGCGCTCCGGCGATCGGGATCCCCTGCGGCGGCAGCCTAGCAAAGGCCGATGTGAAGTCCTTGCGAGGACGCGGGACTCGGCGGCGGTGCGGACTGCACCGAGGGGCGGCGTGGCGATAGCTCCGGCGCCGTCATTCTTGCTATCGTCGCGCGCTGCCGCGGCCGTGCCGGCGCGGTGCCGTCTGCAACATGGCCGCCACAGAATGGATGTCCGGCCTCGCCGGTGCTGTGGCCGGGCCGTCGCCTCTTCGCTGCGCCTGCGGTTCCGATGCTCCGTTGCGGGCCGTCGGCGCCCGGAAGGTTCCGTATGAATATTGCAATATTGTCGCGTAATTCAAAATTGTATTCGACGCGACGTCTGGTCGAGGCCGGCCGCGAGCGCGGTCATCGCGTGCGGGTTCTCGATCCGCTGCGCTGCTACATGCGCATAGCGCCCGGCGAGTTCAGCATCCACTACAAGGGCAAGCGCCTGGCCGACTACGCGGCGGTAATTCCGCGCATCGGCGCTTCGATCACGTTCTACGGCACGGCCGTGCTGCGCCAGTTCGAGATGATGGGCGTCTTTACGCCGAACAGCTCCGACGCGGTGCTGCGCGCGCGCGACAAGCTGCGCTGCCTGCAACTGCTGGCGCGCCAGGAAGTCGGCATGCCCGATACGGTATTCGGCGACAACCCCGACGACACGGCCGATCTGCTCGCGCTGCTCGGCGAACCGCCGCATGTGATCAAGCTCAACGAAGGCTCGCAGGGGCAGGGCGTGCTGCTGGCCGAAAAGCGCTCGTCGTCGCAGAGCGTGATCGAGGCGTTCCGCGGGCTGTATGCGAACTTCCTCGTGCAGGAGTTCATCAAGGAAGCCAAGGGCGCGGACATCCGCTGCTTCGTCGTCGGCGGCAAGGTCGTCGCGGCGATGCGGCGCCAGGCGCGGGCCGGTGAGTTCCGCTCCAATCTGCACCGCGGCGGCAGCGCCAGCGAGGTCGAGCTGTCCGCGCGTGAGCAGGAAGTCGCCATCCTCGCGGCGCGCACGATGCATCTGAACGTCGCCGGCGTCGATCTGTTGCGTTCCAAGCGCGGCCCGCTCGTGCTCGAAGTGAATTCTTCGCCGGGACTGGAAGGCATCGAGGCGGCGACTTCCGTCGATGTCGCCGGCGCCATCATCGACCACGTCTGCGCAGCGGCGCTGCGGCGCAAGCGTCGCGGCGCCTGAAAATCCGTTGCGGCGGCGCATGTGCCATTGGTCGTGCGCCGCGCATCTCCTTCGTCAATGAATGTCATCGTACGAAGGTTGCCGTTGACAAGCCCGGGCCAGCTTACCTAGCATCGCCCGGCCGCTGTCTCCCGCCGATATCCGAAGACGGTG
>JGI26530J50255_1000939_pt1 | contig 23023 bp, 32 predicted proteins | sample ThiBiot_500_plan_2_FD_50255 | JGI IMG/M metagenome (IMG submission 50255) | reverse complement strand
GTCGTCGTCGTCGTCTTTGAACTCAGACTTCCTGTAGCATCAGCATCGACTTTCAAATGAGTTACAGTCGATGTTTGACGTTCTTCGACAATATGTGTCAATGGGTCGATTTGTTTTAAACCATCTGATTTCATTCGAAGTGTTGACCATGTTAATAAACGATGTCGAGCACCGTTTCTCGCACCACGAGGATGTGGTATACCTATTTGCAAAAATAGAACAAATTCAAACGAAATATTTTCATTCAAATTCAATACATACCAACATAAATAGCCATTTCATAACTTGGCCTCACCACACACATTCGTTTTTCAATAAGTCTCAATGCTAAATCATCGTCTTCACCGCCCCAACCCCAATACAAATTCGAAAAGCCATTTAAAGTTCGATACATATCCGGACTCAATAGAAGCACACCACCAATTAAAAATTCATAATAACGTATATACCCTCGTGTCGTATTCAACGGTAGGACACGTGAGGTCGTATGTTTGATATGCGTTCGTTCACATGTATAAAAATTCCCATCATTTTCAGGTAATAGATCAACATCATGTAATATAATACANGTTATATTTAAATTTTGTCTTTCGACATACTGAACAGCTGTATTGTACAGACGACCTTTATTGAATTTCGGACTCACAGGAGAAATCTTAAAAGAAAAAGAGGATAGAATTTCTTTGCTCTTTGGACGACAGATATCTTATTCAATTGATATATGAGATTATTCGTTAAATAAATTGACGAGAACGTGCGTGGCTGTCTTGTGCATGACTTTGTTCTCGAAAAGTAAAATTAAATATTTAAAAATGCCTTTTCATCAATTCGAAAAAAAAAGCATTGATACTTTTTGATGAGTTAAGCAAACGTTTAATATTTACTCATCGATTNAGTTAAGTGAAAATGNCAAAGAGCAAACTAATCTTTTTTATGTTTTCATTTTCTTTTTACCTGTTCGACCAGTATAATTGTGTATGTTAATTGTTGTCGACGTAGAAATGCATGCATATTTAATAGAAATGCTTTGGCATTATATTCTCGTCCTTGTAATGGCACTAATAAAGCTGTTCGTTGAGCTGACGTAACACCTTCTGGTCGCCACAGACCATCTTCAAATCGATAAGGAATATTTTCAAATGTTAGATTTTTAGCATAAGATGTATCAATTGCAGATAGATCCGATTGTTTTTTCCGTGGTAAAATATTGCTATAGAAATTTTCGACATCGTCGAATGTAATATTTGTTGAGGGTAGAACATAAGGAAATTCTCCACGCAGATATTTCGAATATTTCGGATGAAATCTCGATTTATCCTTACCCGGATTATCAAGTTTAAATGCTCGACATGATATCGATGTGCGCATAACAAATTCACGATAAGGTATGACTAAATAATTCGATGGCACACCAGTAAATTTATCCTGAATAATGACTGGTGCCTCAGAACATGTGACTGGATCTGTATAGAAAATATGTGATTTAAAATCATTTGCTTGATTGTGAGTAATTGTTGTAAAAAGAAGAAAGATTAATGAAATCGTTGAGAGAACAAATAATGGAAGAAATAAACGACGCCAATAGAGGGCTTTACGCATATCTAGAAAAAGAAAAGTAATAATGAATCGTTTTTTTTTGCATTTTAATTTATCGCTGTTCTATGAGTTCTTTTATGGCTTGACGAAAATGGTTTTATGAGAAATTTAATGAATTTCATCTTCAGTTAAATATCGGCAATTATAATAAAAAGAGAATTTCGATACTTATTGAATATGGAAGAAGACAGAATACAGCGAAGCCCTGGAAGCATTTATTCACAGAGAAGAAAGAACGATAAATGCCATCGTATATCAGACTGAAAATTAAATGTTGTTTCGTCTCTTTCTCTCTCTCTCTCTCTGTGACATTTCTTCTTTCTTTTTCTCATATGTATATTTGTATATGTTCTCACCATGAAATTTCATGCACAATTCTTTCTCAGCATACACATAGCATTAATCTTAGTACAATTTCTAGGAACGAGCACATTTTTCGTTCTGTNATTTGTCAAAACTCAATCAATCTATACACATATATACGTAAGCAAATCTACAGAACAAAAGAAAACCAAATCATATGATTGGATGTTGAAGGAAGACAAACTCATGTTGCATGCATGGCAACCATGGTGAAAACAACTTGAAAAAAGAAAAATGTAAATGAATGATTTTTCTTCATCACATTACTGATTTCTGTTTTTTAAAGATCTATTGAATAACTAAACGAAGTTTCTAGGTAGAACAGTAACAATAAATACACAGTAGGTAGTTAAACTCGAACACATTATATTTTCGAAAATATAATTAGAGTATTTTGTTCCAACAAAAGAAACAGAGTAGGAACTCTTTTTTTGTTTTTCGAATGTTATATTTTACCTTCAACTACAAAACGAACTCGTAGTGCTATATGAAAAATGTCAGCATTTGTACGTACTTTCGCCTGCTTCTTTCTGTTAATAAAAATAAAAATGATTCGCTTCAAAATTTAATACATTTAAAATAAAGATTAAATGTATGATTGTATTTATCTATACATATATATATCACAGCACACATTATTCTTGATTTCTTTGTCAATATATCGATTTCTTACGTCTTCTATTATTACACGGCTCATTTTAGTTTATAGACAATTTATTCTGTTTCATGATTATCTAAATGATTAAGTGCAAACTGTGTTATTTTAGTTTTTGTTTCTTCTAGCAATTCTAGTTTCATTGTGTTATTTTTTTTACTATAAATATTATTTTTTACCAAAGGCATAATCGATCAAAAATATGTCTACGAGAGAATTATGAATGAACGTGTTGATTTTCTTTGCAGAGAATAATGCTGTCCGATGAAACCATATCAAACAGTCGTTTACATCGTGATACGCGTCTCGAACCAAATGCTCAACCATTTATTGTTCCAACCAATGGGCAAGTTAAAGCGACTGGTGTTCGACAGCAACAACAACGTCGAGCGGCAGTTGAACGTGCTACATCGCCACGTTCATCGAAATCAACTGTCGATGCTAAAAATCGAGCAGTTAGTGATAGTTGTATGGCAGCAGCTATCGGAGATTTACAATGGCTTAAACAGAGTATTCGTGATGGACCGATTGGAAACGGAGAAATTACAACTATCGAGCAAACTTATGGCAAAGATGTTTGTTTTGAAAGAAATATTTGTTCTTTAAAAATGTTTATTCTGAGATTGTTTCAGGGTTTAGCTCCCATTCATCTAGCTGCATTACATGGTCGATTGAATTGTCTATCGTATCTCGTTGAAACAATTCATGTTGATATAAATGCACCGAGTGCAACTGGTTGGCGACCGCTTCATTTATGTATTTCGAAAGAAACCGGTTTACGATCGTTTCAATGTCTACAATATCTTGTTGATCACGATGCACAAACAAATGTGTAAACAAAAAACGAACTCAAAAAGTTATTAGCTTGAAATTTTGCTTCTATATTCTTAGAAAAAATGATGATCAATTAACGCCACTTCATCAAGCTGCATCCGAAGGACATGTTCAATGTCTCGAGTATTTACTTTCGCATGATGCTGATGTCTATGCTGAAGATAGCCGAAAACAATTACCGATTGATTTAGCTAAATTATGGGGAAATAAAAAATGCGCTAAATTACTTGCAGCTGCTATGTGGCATCAGAATAAACATTTATCAGCCAAAGAACGTATGATATCTCGGAATAATAAAATGGCTGATCTTTTATTAGAAATCAAACGCGAACACGCGGTTCTATTCGAAGAGAAAACCGATGTAAATTTTGTTTTTCATATTTAATGAGAATTTTTATAGAAAAACAAAAAAAAACGTTTGTTTTTTCAAGGAAAAATTTGATCAATGGTTAGTTGATATTGGTACTGGATCGGCTGTGTCAAAAGCAAAACAAGAAAGTAATGTTTCACCAAGTCCATCATCAACTCAACAAGAAACAAAATCAGAAAATCAAACAACACTACCAGCTATTTCTCACGAACATGTTGTTCGTCAACCTTCTCTAGACAAATTCACTATACCTGCACGAAAACGACCACCGACTTATGTCAATCATATTCGATGGAATACGTCCACTCATGCCGTACCGAATGCCTATGTGCCTGATCTAGCCGATGCGTATCCACGTGATCCATTTACGAAAATGCCACCAAGACAAGATGCCNTTGAAGTTTATCGTTTACTTCAAAGTAGACATNATTGTTTTCTTTCGATTATATCGAATTTATATTTATTTGTTTTAGATATGACATTAACTGATGTGAAGAAATTTCTCGGTNGAAGAAAAGAACAACTAACGGATACAAATTTATCGGGAAAAAAACAACGACCAGTCGTTTATGAGGCTTGCCATGTTAATGATATTCAAACATTGCGTAGGCCGAAAAAAGGTGAAGAAACTTATCAACCATTACGCCGATTTGATGAAAGTGGTTTGCATTTCACTGATGACGCACGCAAAAGTGTTTTCTTTCAACGTTTATCAGAAGCTATGGCAGGAGATGAAAATACAACGGCAGCGAATTATTTAGCGGCCGAAGAGAAAGCTAAATGGGCTTTATTTCGTCAATATGGCCCAGAATTAATCGAGTTCTTACATGATCGACATGGAAATTTTAAAAAACGATTCGATAAAGTTTTCATTACCTAAGAGTTTACACGCTATNATGAGATTTTTTTTCTTTTCATAAAAATTTTTGTGAATAAATAATATTTTTTATAGAATTACGTTTAAAAATAAGTCACGTAAAGATATAGTATCTTTAATATGTCACGTTCTATTAAATTTATATAGAAATATTTGTCAAAGACAAAACAAAATAATCAAATAGACTGCATTTCTCTGTCTGNCGTTGCGGAAGGATGATCAACAATTGTATTATAATTTTGTTTTATATTTTGGTGAATTTTTCTCGATTAAAAGTTGATGCCGGCGTGTCACACAATCATCCAAATGTATCATCATGTACACAATGGAACTCCAACAGAATTACAATTATGAAGTCATTAAAAGAAAAATTTTGACCACTTTTTTATTTATTGATTCGAATGACACTATGCTCATACTTGATAATGATGATGGTCGTATTTATGAGTGGAATAGTGGTAATAATATTCCAACCAGAATCATTTTCGATAGATCCTATGATCTAATGAGCATGTTTATTCCAAGATCCGGTGATATCTATGCAAATAGTTACGACAGCAGTGAGATCAATCGATGGAGAGCAACTACGAATAGTATCGAACATGTTACATATTTTTGTGGCTTCTGTGGTGGTATTTTTATTGATAGGAACAATGCACTTTATTGTTCATTGACAGAATTCGATCAAGTTGTCGTCAAATCAAATCATTGGATAGAAATTCAAGTATAAAAACAGTTCTTGCTGGCGTTGGCTTTCCAGGATCTGATGCGCATATGCTTGATACTCCTCTAGGAATCTTTGTTAATACGGATTTTGATTTATATGTGGCAGATACATATAATCATCGAATTCAACTTTTTCGTCCTGGAGAAATCTATGGAAGGACAGTTCCTTGAGCAGCAACAAGTGACAAACTCAATTATCCTCAAGAAGTTATCTTAGATGCAGACAATAATATGTACATTGTAGATTCTGGGAATGATCGTATAGTTGTATTGAGATCTAATGAGTTTCGATGTCTTCTGGGTTGTACTGGTTTTCGTGGCTCTTCACCTCATAAATTGTTTTATCCTACTAGTCTAGCTTTGGATAGTTTTGGTAATATGTATGTTGTTGACAGGAGTAACTATCGTATTCAGAAATTTTCATTAAATGTATCGCTTTGTGTATTGTTATAGATGATACAAGCAATTCAAGAGTAGACACAACAACATCAACACCAGGTTCAACCGTTTTTCCATCGAACAGAATGTCTATTCATCGGACCTATGTTGAGAGTATGTTTATACTTGGATGGCTGGTTAAATGCTTGTGTTGCTATTGAACGAACGATTAGCGTATCCAAGGGTGTCAATTTCGATCAAAAGAAGAGTAGACGTGTGGCTCGATGGATAATTCGAATATTACCAATTGTTATCATTGGAAGTATAATTCATGAGCCATTTCATCATGAATTGTTTGGGTATACAAGTCAAAGACTTAAACCAGAATATAACAATTTGATAATGAATATGTCGATCGAAGACGACGATCTGAGTACTCACGAAAAAGAAACGTTAGAAGCATCGAAATACGAAACATTTCAACATTATTTATGTATCATCCGTTACTCTCGTTCATTTCAGAATTATAACACATTCATCTTATTTTTTCATTTGATAGTACCATTTATTGCAAATCTTTACTCGGCATTATATATTATAATTGCTACTGCTCGAAGACGATCAGCAATACAAACCAGACAAACTCTCAAAGCACATGTTATTCGACAGCTCGATGAACACAAACAATTGCTAATTAGTCCGTTGATTCTACTTGCATTAACGTTGCCTCGTTTAATTTTTGCATTGATATCGAATTGTGTCGATCCTTCGGAACTTTACAAGAAGACATTCAAAGAATCAATAACGAAATGGCGACCTCGAATTCGTCATTAACTTATTCTTGTGTAACACAAGGTTATAAAAAAAATTAAAAAAAGGAAGAATGTAAACTTCTCGGATCGTATTCCTTGACTTTTTTAAAGACACGTCAGAAAACAGATGTTAACTTTAACATATCACGTAACATCGTGCGAGGGAAAATTTTCAATCCCAAAAAAAGAATCTACCATTGATCAGAACATTTACCAAAAATGTCTNACTACTAGTATTACGATATTCTCTTATCATGCACTTTTCTTTCATCGTTTTATTTTATTTGCATAATAATCTTATGAGGATAATTTCTATGTTTAATATAGTCATAAAAACATATGTTTTTCTGTTATTTGGAAATTAATTATCAAGATAAACATCGCATGAAACATTACTAATCATGCAAAATCAAAGATCACGACAAGAAAACTATGATCATAGATTTGATATGAATTAGTTTAATCAAAATCGGAAGTCGACGTACTCATGAATATCTCAATAAAATAAATTACAGTTAATCAAATATTCAAAGGTTAAAATGTGACCTCAAAACGATTTCTAGTATTTGAACAACTGTTGATATCATTATAATTTTTCTTTTTTCAATATTTATCTCCGTTCATCGGAGTCATATCCTGTCCATTAAAAATGCGATAATAAAACGGAAGTAGTTTTAGTTCTATCATCTCCCTTAACATTCNCGTTTTTTTTTCTTCTTTTTCTTCATTACATATCATGATAGAACAAAAAAAGTTNTGTCTTCCATTTCTCTTCTGTCTTTTCTTAAGCTTGAATGTAATGAGAAAGAAAATTTTGTTGTATTTCGACTGTTCTANTGAATATAAATGAATCCAAATGATAGAATCTGATAGATGACAAAAAAAACTTCATTTCTTCTGTCGCTATGCGCGAGATTTAAGCGTATTTTTGGCTAACGGCATTTGATTATCATACGAATCATACTAGTGATATATAATTCCTTATCTTTGAATTGTTGTCAGCCGTTGACTGTATGTATATATGTATGTAAACGTTCTCTCGTTCTCTCTCTCTCTCCCTCTCTCTCTCTCTCGTTTTGGACAGTCATAATAGCAGCAAAGGAAAAAAAGAGAAAAAGAAAGAAAAAAGACGTCCAAAACACGTCATTGTATGAGAACGAATCTTTCTCTTTTTCTTTTTTCGCTCTCCGTTTTTTTGTTTGTCGATTCTTTAACATATCATTCGAATGGCAGTAAAGAATAGAAAGTAAATCTCTTTGTGATTAGAACATGTGATAAAACTACAGATGAGACTGATGATTAACCTTTGACTAGTTTTTCTTCTTTCCTTTTCGACAGAAACACAAGAGATAGATTTTCTCTTTGCCGTTTTTTTCCGCTGTCATTGTCGATTCAATTTTCTCCGAGTTGATCGAAATAAATCTCAAGGTTAGACGAGGAAATCCGTTTGTCACAAAACAAAGGTAATTATTCATCATTGAAAAATGAATATTGATTGAATAAATTATTTGAAAATGCAGAACAAAAAATATATATTTATTCAGTCGTTTGATGATTAGTTAGAGCAAACCTCCACAGAATCAGTATGTTTCCATTGGGATCAAATTGATTTGGTTTTTTTTCTTTTCTTTTCTTTTCAACATTGTATTAATATTCTATGAGAAACATTTACTAGATTGATTGGAAAAAAAAGTTTTGTTTCTTTTCTAGAAGAAAAAAAAGTACAAAGAAAATTTTAATTGAATATGAACACCGATCATATAAATTATCAACAACAAATAGCGCAATCGGTTCATGAAGAAAAAGATCAGGAATTAATTGAAACAACTGGCAATCAGAATTCATCATCATCTTCTCCTTTGTCTCTATCTCCATCTCCTCCCAAGTCCAATTCACTCACAATCAATGAAGACTATCAAAGACTTACTCAACATTCAGATAATTCAAATAATAATAATATCCTAACACCGATTGAACGTCGAGAACGACTATTAACATTGATAATTATCGCATTAATTGCATTATTAACTGGTAAAACAAAACAAAACTTTTTTTCGCTTGAGACAACAAATTCAATCTTTCGTCATAGGTATTGATTATGCGATTATTCTACCCACAGCTTGGGGTTACATAAATACATTCATGCAATTGCATTATGGCGGTTTTGTTATGGGCGTTCTATTGTCTGTTTTTGCTCTATCAGGTGCAATTGCTGGAATTGTTCTCGGACATTTAAACGATAGTGGTATATCATTAAAACGACTTGTTCTATTTGGTATTGTATTTAAAATAATCGGAAATTTACTTTATTTTATTGGAATCAATATTTATATCGTTGTTTTTTCACGATTAATCGCTGGTATTGGAATGGGTTTAGTGGTAAATAGAGTTTTTGTAAGATGAATGAATAGTTTTTGTTTCTTCTTTTAGCCACCATTATTAGCTGAAATATCTCGAAGATCAACGCCAACAACACGAACTCAACTTCTATCGAAAGTTCTCGGTAAACAAAACACGAATTTTTATTGAATCATTTTCTTCTTGTTTAGCTTGTCGACAAATTGGTCTTCTCCTTGGACCATGTTTTACAATTCTATTGAAACAAATGAATTTTACATTCTTAGGAATGAAGGTTACTATGTATAATTCACCCGGTTTACTCATGGCATTTCTGTGGATTATATTGATTGTGTTAACAATCTTCTTTTTTGTTGATTTACCCGTATCAACAGTAAGATTTTGATAATTATAAATTTGGAGAAGATTATTTCTGTTTGTTTGTTTTTCTTGAAGAGCGAACAAAAATCTTTAGCTAACTCAATGAATGATTATTCGTTTAAACAAGCATTTCAACGAGCTGGAACAATCTGTAAAAAGCCTGTGATTATCGTACGTAGTTATTTTCAGACAGAAACAAAACAAAACAAAGAAATCTATAAAATCTCTAGGTTCTTCTCATCACTTCATTTATCGCCTATTTCAATCAAACAGCATTAGAAACAACATTAACACCATTCACCAATCGTCAATTTAATTGGCATGAACTCGAAGTTTCAATTCTTTTCGCTGTTGCTGGCATTGAAATCACACTAGTCTACGTTGTTTTACATTTTATTACAAAACGATATCGCGATCAATCGATTCTTCTCTTCGGCTATGTTATTCTTAGCATTGCTTGTTTAATCGCAGTCATCATTCTTCCATTCTCCGAATTGGGTTCACAGAAATATTTGCCAATGTTTCTTGTTTTCGTTGCTTTGGACATTCTTGCTTTGCCGTTAGTTGTCGTCACAGGAACAAGTCTTTTCACTCAACAGATAAACAACGACGAGCAAGGTATTGGTCAAGGTATCCAACGATTTGTTATTAGTGTTGCGACAGTTGTTGGACCATTATATGCTGGAAGTTTACTGAAATCAACATGGGCTATGCTCTGTTCAATGTTATGTATTGTTGTCCTAGGCACAATTTTACTTCTAGCTATTTATCGTAAATTTAAAACAAAAAATGATGAAGAAACATCAGCTTTAATTCGACCGATTAATAACAATCGATAAATGACTTTATATATATATATGTGTTTCTGTCTCTCTCTCTCTCTCTTCTTTGTATTTAATTATTTATACAGGAAAAAAAACAAAAGATAACAAATAAACAATTCTAATTTGTCTCGTCGTCAGTTGAAAGTCGTTTTCGTTTATTTTTCGGCATTGATAAATCGAGAATTTGATCGATATCGAACGATTTCGGTGGACTTGTTGGAATGATTGGTGTTGGATAGTAAAAATAAAATGGCCAAAGTGGCAATAATGGATATGACAATTGAGTTTCACTACAAATACGTTTGGGTTTGCTTAATGGAGATGTTTGTTGTGATTCAATGAATTTCTCTCGATCGAAATCTCTTGAATTGAATTCATCGGGCTCAGGTACAGATTGTGAATTGTAAACATATCCAGGTTCGAGAGTTGTATGTGGTTTATCTGGATGAATTTTCATTAAATGATCTCGAATCGATGAATGATGCATACAATCGTATTGACAATGCTTGCAAGTATATGGTTTAACACGAATGTGTGTACGAAAGTGAACTTTTAAATTCGATTTCGATGAGCAAATCTTTTTTATATAAAAAAAAAAAGTAAATAGAAATCGATAGATAAAACCTCAAAATATTACTTTTCCACATTTAATACAATCCCATTTGTTTTCTTTTAAATGCACGATTTGTATATGATGACGAAGATTTGAATAATTAGCAAACGATTTTTGACAATATTGACATAGTGGAATATTTTCCTTATCCGAATGCATTGAAATATTTATCTCTACTTGTCTTCACTTGTTTCGATCAATAAATGAATATGATGGATGTATATCACAGTAAGAAATAGGCTGCTGCTCCTTCTTTCTCTCTTTCTCTGTCATTCGACTTTTTTTTTTCGTTGCTGTTAATTGGTGATGGCATCCTTTTCTCTCTCTCTCTGTCTTTCTCTCTTTCTCCTCGATGATTACGAAAGATAGGCGACACAAAGTAAAGTGTGAACGTAATGTTGCTAAGTGCTCGAAAAGCGAAAAAAATTAATGACATATTTCGATAACAAATTGTGTGGCGAATCAAATTCTTCTTTCGTTTCATTATTTGTTATCAAACTCTCTCTTTCTGTTTCCTTTTTCTCTTGTTCTTCGATCTAGTTAAATAAAATAATATTTATTTGTCATATCTAACAGCTTGCCGTTCAGGTGTGATGAGAAGATGCACATTGACAACTCTTATTGGCAGATATTGTTCGACGACTCATGTTAATAAGATCATAACACGCAGCTAGACAATAAATTTCTTCATCGGTGTTTTTTTTCGATTGTCTTCCTTTCCTGCTGATAATAAGGCAATATCGGATAAGATAAAAAAGACTAAGTAGGCTACTTGACAGCGAATAAGTATGGCACATTGAAAATGTTTCATTTTCATAATGGATTATTTCGAATTTTCTATTCTTGAGGGTTGTTTCGAATATTGGAATACAAATGTCATGGTAATATTCAATCATAGCTGGAAATGATCAATCGTAATNTGTATGACCACAGCCTGTTGTTGTATTTANTGTTGGAATAACGAAATAGATAAGTGCTAGTTTCATTTGATATTCAAATGATTAGAGTCNACTGTACCGAGGCTTCTTATTTTTCGCCAACGTCTTATCAGACTTTCATAGAAATGACAATAGCTTAATAAAACGTCTCTCTCTTTTTATTATCAAAAGAAAAATCAAAATGAATCACTCATTTTCACGAATATTTAATCCTTCGAAACTGATATCAAAACCTTGGGTATCATCACCAGGTGATGCACACATTATTCCAGCCATTAAAACTTTCGTTTTGTCAATAACAGGAAAATATGCTAATCTCATCATTCGATATTCTCCATTTTCTCCTTCTGCATATTCAATATGAACGGCTTCTTTTTCTCGTTTAACACGTAATTTTAGCACATCCGGTGAATTAATTGCCACAATGCTCCAATCAGACCAACCATTTACGGTAACAACTACACTCGCATACTGTTTGCCTTCAACATATTCAACTCCGCATTTGATCCAATTTTGTCCGTCAATACGCAACATTAAACCACCTTGATCGTACAATGTATTGTACTGACCANGGACATTGACAGTTGCTGTCAACGATTGATCACCTGCAAATGAACGATAGTAGAAATGACCATTGTCACGTTCGAAACCATAGTGTGTTTTTCGCCAGAAATCAGTTTTGCCATCAGTATGAACCTTGATTACTGATTCATTGCTTGACCATTGTTTAGGTTCATTGAACCACGTAAAACTCATTCTTAAAAGTAAAAGAAAAAAGCTTTTCCTTTTCATCTTATACGTATATTTATACAATTTCGTATAATATTCAATTTAGATTCGAAAAAAAAAACAAAAAGACAAACCATGGAAAGAGCGAAGAAAGAAAAAAAGACCGTTAATGAGATAGTGAAAATAGGTGACAAACACACACACACACACGAAAAAACAAAGCTATTTATTTGGATATGATTGATTTTCATTCATTAATGTAATGAAGAAGATGGTGGTGGCGGTGGTGGTGGATGAAAATGGCCACTGTTTTCATGTGGATTTGATTGAAAGATTTTCACATTCGAAAAAAGCATTTGACTTGTCGAACGATTTAATTTTTCTAATCGATCCTTGAAAAAACGAACAAACAATTGAATTTTCAATTTCAAATCAAGTCTATTTACTCGAATCGTATGAATATCATTTTGTATTCCTTGATTACTGATACAAAATCGATTGATCCATTCATTAACTCCATTCATATGCGTGAAAAGCATGTCGACAATCGGTGGTAATGATTGTACAGGTGGAAGAGATGTTTCTTCTTCTTCTTCTTCGATTGTCGATGATTGATCAACAATTGGAGCTGGTAACGAGGGTGGAATCTCTTCGATTGTTTGAACATCAACATCACGACTTTGAACTGACGATGGAGAAACAAATAGAGTCGGAACGATTTCCGATTGATTCACTGATGATGATGGTGATGGCGGATTATTCAATNCCGGACTGAGAATTGATGAAAGATGAAAATCAACATTATCCTTTTGTTCTTTGGTTGGACTTGATGTTTTCGGTGGTTGAGGTAACAACTAAAGTAAAACAAAGAATTGAAATACTCGTTTGTATTTTGATTTTTACTTTTAATTCATCACATTGTCTCGCGAGTTTTTCGCATTCATCAATGAATTTCTTTCCNATATCTTGATTTTCATAGATAAATTTTTGTGAATAGAAAANAAAGTATTTATCCGGTTTATTNCCCTGAATTCTTATTGAATCATTCAATTCACTAGAAATATCAAAATCGCGTAGAAAACGAAACTCAATTTCATATTTGAGAATTATTTACTGATGTGCTTTGGCTGTTTGAAGATATTGAATAGCGTATTGTTCGTAGGATGACGCAATTGGAATTGAATATTGTTCGTACGCAGTTTGTGCCTGTGAAAATCGAAAATAGTCGAACGATTAACAAATAAGAACTAGTTTACAGCTTTGAAGAGAATCTTTGCCGTCTGAAGAATGATTAATTTCGGTGGAAATTGAGCTACTTGTTCGTCGCAAAGACGAATGGTTGCTAGATGATTAGCGAATTCTTTCCATTCACTAAAAAACAGAATTCAATTTCCTCGAAAAATCTCAATGAAATCTATTCGCTTTACATTCTTTCGGTCGCTGCTAACCACCATTGCTTCTGATTTTGTGTACATAAATTCGTCGATAAATAGAGCAAATAAGGATGCAATGTTGATTCATCGTTATATAAATGTACATTTTGTTGTGCGCATAGAAGAAGAAAGACCTAAGTCAACACATAAAGCGAAGAAAAAAAATGTCGATCTCCAATTTGAAAAAGATAATTTTACAATAATATCCTGTTGAGTTAGTGATTCAACCTCGATTGGTTGCTGTTCGAAATCGATTGGTGACGCGGAATAATAATCCTGAGTCAAGCAACGATCGAAAACTAAATACCAACAGAAAAAAAACGTCATGAAATCATCAACAAATTGATAAGTTTTGTATTACCTCCGAGTGATACTCGATTCGATTCGATCATGCACGATAATGTCCAAAGGAAAGAAATCAATTTTCGACTAGGATTTTTATTTACTAAGAAAAAAAAATTGAATTTGGTTTATTTTTTTGTTGTTCGTCTTACAAGAATTGAGAATATTAACAAAAGCCATGTGCATAAGATCACTATTGTTTTCGATAGTTTTAAGATTATATTTNGGAAAACGACGAATTAAAACGAAACCACTGGCTGTTGCATCGTTGTCATTGTTGCTTAGTAAACTATTTTCGATGAATTCATTGATTCGATCACGCAGAGAAACAAACGAAAACAAATGTTCAAACATCGATTCGATCTACAAATCGAAAGAATTAAAAAAAAAACGATGGATTTTATTTGTCATACATATCGTTCATTATTCGTTTGAATATCATTNAGTTGTGACGAGGATAAAGTCGGTAACCATTGACCTGAAAGGGAGAAGAATAATTCAATGAAAAAAAAAGAAAATTCGAGTTTCTACCGATGAGAAATAATCGTTTGAGAAAACGAAGGCGCATCGAATGAATGCATGATGTGTATTGATTTGTAATGGAAGAATTTTCATAGGATTGACTTTGCTCTAATAATAGAAGACAAATAGTCGCACATGACATTTTCGCTTCGAGAACCGAACGTCGTCTCTACGAATAGAAATCAAAATGCAAAGAAAGCCCAATCAATAAATCTTTTTTTGCGTACAATCGTATTCATTTTTATCATTGCTATTGATGCATACATTAGTAACTGACATTTAGCTTCGTGTAAATAAGCATCAATATCATTATTTGTCGAAATATTAAATAGATATTGTGATAGACTAGAAACAAAAACGAATGGAATGAGGAAAAACAATGAAAATAGGTGTGAGTACTCATTTAACGCATCGGCTGTTGCGTCCCAAAATGGTTCATAGAGGCTGCTTTCGAGTCTTCGAAAGCCAACATCGATTGCATAGTAAACGATTGTCGTCGTTGGTAAATTGGATGTCTGTGAAAATGAAACAAANAACTCGAAACACAAGATTCAAACGCAAACGTACGAGTAATGTTTGAAAAGCATTTTGATTCCAATCGAGTTTGTCCGAATGGATTTGCTGATCGATTTCATTTAATAGCGGAAAATTTTTTGTCATTATTCAATCTCGGTTAAATCTGATCGAACAAGTTTCGTTTTCTATTTTCAAATATCAATTGATATCACGTGTAAAGACACAAATGTCGCTCATTGTATAGCGTCGTTTTCATTGGCCAGTTCGATTCGCCAATCGATTGTCAAAGAATATTCGAACGAAATAGTTGTCACTAAAGATGATTTAATTCGATCGATCGACCCAAAGATTGTTGATTTTTATTGAAGAAAAATACGAGCAATAATTATTTTTAACCACAAAAAGAATTTCGAAATCAAAAGAAACGATCTATGAAATATCGGAAACTACAAACTTTTCTGTTAACTTCAACACGATTCTCCTCGAAATCTAATATCTTACCACGACTGCGAGAGAAATGTTTATGAATTCTCAATAAACATACACAAAAAGATACCTTCATCTATCATCAATTTCTCTCATTTACTTATCAATCAATCAATCCATTTCGAATAAAACCTGGATCGTATTTCTATTGGTTCGTCGGAGTCAACTAGATTGTATAAAATTCATTCATTCATACGTTCGAAACATGGAAACTCGTTTTGACGATCTACCAAATGAACTGATTTGGTTCATCATGGAATATATTCCTATCTTAGAATTATTTCCGATATTTTTCAATCTCAATCAACGTTTCAATCAAATACTTTCATCGATAAAATACCAATTGAATTTTTCTTATATCAATCAAACTGAATATCGACAATTTCTTCAGACAATTCTTCCGCATATTCAAATTCCTTTCATTGAATCGATTTCAATCGATGATATTTCAAATCGTTTGTATACAACTAAAAAATTTACTCATCTTCGATCGTTAACAATTGCTCATTTACGTTCTGATAATTTATACCAATTAGCACGAACGATTCTACCGGATTTAAAACAATTGACTCGACTTCGTTTGTATTCGGAATTTGTGTTAAATGAAAACGATGTCAATCGATTGACGGATGTCATCTTAAGCGATGAAATNCCGTCGTTAACGTATTGCTATTTAGCATTTCAAGATTTTGGTCGAATACGTTTCGATCATGTGAATAAGACGAAGCAAAATCTCGTATTGAAAACATTGATTGTCGATCAATGGTGTCGATTGAGAGATTTTATTCAATTGCTTCATTTCGTACCGAATATTCAACGATTAACTGTTCGATTGTACGACAGTCCGTCGAAAGAGTAAATCAAATAATTTCTTTTTTGGATAAAAAANAAAGACTTTTTTGTTTCTAAAATNTAGTATGAGAATTCCATCGTGGAATACCATCGATGATTTCACAGTTCTTGTTCCGAATTTAATCTATCTTCGTGCTAAACTTTCGCAGATTTCATTTCTCATGGCATCGAAACTTCTTTTTCAACGTTTACCTAGTCAACTTCACGAATTATCTCTTTCGACTTGGTCCATCGACTATGCCAATGGTGAATCCTGGCAAAATCTTCTTTCTTCGAAATTTCCTCGATTAAAACATTTTCGTTTGATCATTTCACTTGATCAAATACCTCGTCAGTATTCAGTAGCCACGATTGCCGATCTCGATCAACACGTTCAATCGTTTAATCAATCGAAATACTTTCAAGATCGTCATTGGCACGTTTTGCTGAATGTCAACGAACGTGATCGATTGAAATTCGTTCTTCATACCGTTCCGTATCCGATTGAAAATTTTCAAACAACCGTTTACAATACCCGTCGATCGACTTCAACCGANNTCCGATCAGTCTATCAAAATATCACGAAATTAACATTGACAATTCAGGACGAAATCGATCTTCATCATCAAGATCAACGACAATTTTCNAGTGTTGAACATTTAGTTTTTCTTTCGAATTTATCCCAATCAGCTTATCCATTTCCATCACAAGATTATTTCAATCATTTAACTACATTTGTCAATCTATCGAATATTGTTTCATTAAATTTCTCCGAAGAATCACAAATCTATCCAATATCATTGATAAATCTTCTTCTTAAAAATCTCGTCAAACTCAAATCTTTAACCTTATCCTATCAGTTGTATAACAATCTCGATCGTGAACATATTCAGTCACTGAAAACATTAACATTGATCTTTACAATCTATTCATCGATCTTTCCTCGTGTGACTCGAATTCTTCAATTATTAAATTCAAATCAAATTCTCACCAATGATTTACTTCTCGAGCTCGTTCAAACCAATTCACATTTGCAAATCTTAACGATTCTCGTTCGACATTTCGATGGGTTCGATGAACAATTTTCTAATTGGTTGAAAACAAAATTTTCATCACAAACTAAACTTGATTATGATTTAATACTTCAAGATAAAATCGTTCGATTTTATTTCTAGATTTCATTCATGTCAACATTCGAAATCTTACCCGATGAAATTCTTCTCGAACTTTGTCGTTATTTACATCCCTATGATATTCTCTGTTCATTCACCAATCTTAATCAACGTTTAACACAAACAATCACAGATTTTAGTCAACAGATTTCGTTGACGTCGATTTTATCCTATGATAGGTATCTCAATCTTTTTCAAACGATTCTACCAACGATTTGGTCGAATATTCATCAGTTAACAATCGATAATTCAGAAGTATCTTGTCTATCAACATTATTTTTACGCGTATTTCAACAACAATATCTGCCAAGTCAATTGAAAAAACTTTCTCTATTAAATGTAAATACTTATGAAATCTATCGATTTATCACTGAATTCTTGCCTCATACGTCTATCGAAGAGTTAATTATCGATTGTACTGATGAAGATGCAGTTAAACAACAAGAACTCTATGGTTATAAGATCGCACAAACATTATTCTTTCATCATCCAACATTGAAATCAATCGAAATTCATGGTTCGATGATATTCGATTTAAATCATCTCTCATTTCTATCATTATCAAATGCCGATGAATCGAACGCAAATTGCATACAAACTCAACAATTTCTACTTCAACGTTTAACAGTTCCACTTCGTTCGTTGAGTAGTCTGCATTTATTATTAATCTATCAACCCTATCTTCAATATCTAAACGTAATTATCGGTCATGCTGAGACAATGTACGATTATGCAGTCACACCGTTTCCACCATTGATTAATCTAACAGAATTTGAATTACATTCGGAAGATTTCGATATTAAATTCGAACATCTCGTTGATTTATTAGTTTTCTTTCCGAATTTGAAATCACTTGCACTCAATCTATCAACTGAATGTCGAGAATTTTTCAATGGACATCATTTACAGAAACTCGCTCATTCACTCGAACGATTTCAATTCTCAATTTCGAGATTTGTCGCGCCAACAACTGACGAACAAAGTCTCATGACATTCACAACACCGTTTTGGTTGGAAACAAAACATTGGTATACGCAAGCTTATTGGAATTGTGAAGATACGGAAAACGATGGCGATTATTTTCATATATATACCCTTCCTTATGCATTTTCTGATTTCGATGTTTTTAAATGTTCACAAGAGAATTGCTTTTTCAAAGATCAATTTCCTGTCTATCCACAAGTCAAACGCTTAGAACTAAGTGAATCAAGTGATGTTAATATAATTCCATTTTTAAAACGTTGTTCGAAAATGCAAACAATCTGTTTGAATGATATCTATGATGATGAAGAAAACTACGGAACAGATGAAGAAGAAGATATTACCGATTTGAATGAGGGTGATGATCTTGGCAATCTATCGAATCATTCGATTTTAACACCATTGACAAATCTATATCATGTTCGTGATTTGATTTTATATTCGTTACCTGAACATGATCTCACATTTCTCGAACGTTTAGTCTCAGCGACACCGAATCTCGTTCGTTTGGGTGTTTATTTCGATGATTTACTCGAGATTCTTTCGCATTCATCGCCGAATTTAACTGAAATCTTACGTCGACAAATAGGTCAATTAAAAATTCATCTCGATTATCAATGGACAATGTCAGATATTCGTCGAGATCTATCGAAAATCTTTCGTTTATTTGCCAATTTAAAAGCTTTAACAATAACACCTTATTCATCACAAAAAACATTCAGTAGAGTCATCAGAGAAATCGTTAGTTACATACAGAAATCATCAACGAAACTTATTTGTGTTAATTTCGAAGAAATACCTTCGGAAGATATGGAACTATTAAAAAAACAAAAGTCAATTGAATTTTTATTAAATACATTAGGTCATGTTGAATTGAATTCGACATCATTGACAATTTGGTTGTAGAGAAAATAAATTGTGATTGTTGTATTTATTCTTGAATGATTGATTTTTTTGTTTCAGATGCAAAATAAACAGAAAATTAAGATTAAAAACTACTCGGGAAGAGTTCCAGAATGGAAGAAAATCGATCAAGAAATTCAACGATTGACCAAACAATATGATCAAGTAGAGAAATCGATTTTAAAAAAAAGTAAAAGTATTTGTAACGATTATTTAGATCGATCCACAAACTATACAAACATTCAAAGATCTTCCATTAAGTCAAAAGACACTTGAAGGTTAGAGAATTTGTTTCTTCTGATCACAATTCAACGGTTCGATTGTTATTTTTCAGGATTAGACAAAGCTGGTTTTGTCAAACCGACAGTTATTCAACGAGAATCAATTGGTGTTGCTTTGCAAGGACGTGATATTCTCGGAGCAGCAATGACTGGCTCAGGCAAAACATTAGCTTTTCTTATTCCCGTATGTTGAAATGAATTCGATTTGTTTTTCTTCTTCTTCGTCTAATTTGTTCATGTTAATTAAGATTCTCGAATGTCTCTATCGATTACGATGGACGAAGAACGATGGCTTGGGAATGTTAGTCATTTCACCAACACGAGAACTAGCTTATCAAACATTTGAAGTACTGAAAAAGATCGGGCAATTTCATGATTTCTCAGCTGGATTAATTATCGGTGGCAAAGTGAGATAAATGAAGAGATTCGTTCGTCAAATTTTTTCGTTTTCAAGGATTTAAAAGGCGAACAGGANCGTATCAATAAAACGAACATTATCGTATGTACACCTGGTCGTTTATTACAACATTTCGATGAAACATGGAATTTTTCTTGTGAAAATCTAAAAATGCTTAGTAAGACAAAACGAATGCAAACGAAAGTTCATATCTTATTTGTATTTAGTTATTGATGAAGCCGATCGAACGTTAGATATGGGCTTTGCCGAGACAATGCGTTCGATTATAGCCAATTTACCTGAACAAAGACAGACACTACTATTTTCTGCAACACAAACGAAGTAATTCATTGAACCTTTGTTTTTCATAAGAGATTTCATTTTGTTTGTAGATCAATACGTGAATTAGCTTTAGTTAGTTTAAAGAAACCAGTTTATATTTCGGCAAATGAAAAGTCCAGTACGAGTACACCAGCCAATCTCACTCAAGTAAAACGAGAATATCTATTTCTCGAGTTTTACTTTATCTATGTTTTCATATAGAGTTATATTGTCTGTGAAGTTCAACAAAAAATCAGTTTAATCTGGTCGTTTATTAAAAATCATCTCAAATCGAAAATCATTATTTTCATTCAAAGTTGTAAACAAGTACGACTAAAATCTTCTTTCAATTCTTCGACACATTAATCTTCTGTCTCATTTAGGTGAAATTTCTCTACAATATTGTTTGTAAACTTCGACCTGGTCTGCCTGTCTTAGCACTCTATGGAACAATGGGTCAAATGAAACGCATGTCAATCTACGATACATTCTGTCGAAAGCAATATGCTTGTTTATTTGCCACAGATATCGCTGCGAGAGGATTAGGTAGATAGACGAACAAAATATATATTCGTTGATTGATTTTGAAAAATATAATTCTAGATTTTCCATCGATTAATTGGGTCGTTCAATTCGATTGTCCGCCTGATGCGAATACNTACATTCATCGAGTTGGAAGAACAGCTAGGTAAAGATTTGTCGAAAGAAAAAAAAATGTCAATTAATTTATGAATAGATTTGAAAATGGTGGTGAAGCTCTATTGATTTTAACAGCTCGTGAAGAACAAGGAATGATCAAGCAATTAGAAGACAAAAAAGTGCCAATTAAAAAGATCGAGTAAAATTTTTGAAAATCAAAAATTCTTGTTTTTTAAAGTTTTTAATCGATAGAGTGAATCCAAATTTTATTCATGATTTAACACCTAAACTTCAAGCACTATGTGCTCAATTTCAAGAATTAAAAGAAGAAGCTAAACGAGTAGGATTCATTTCGATGGAATTTATTCGAACAAAAAACTTTTCGTAGGCATTTACAGCTTATCTTCGTTCGTTGATTCTTATGGGTAATCGAAAAGTATTCGATGTACAATCGATCGATACCGGTGCATTTGCTACGTAAGATTCATTGAAAATAAGCGTTTATTTCGAATGATTTTTTTCATACTGATTAGTTCGTTGGGTCTTGAGATTGCTCCACGAGTACGTTTTATGAAGAAAGGACAAAAAACTGAAAATCAAGAAGAACCTTCGATTAATCTTGAACAAAAGGAAAACGGCGACAATGACGATGATGACGAAGACGACGATTGGTTTAAAGTCAAATCAAAACCTGATGCACTCGATTCGGTCGATGTCGAACTGCCTGAACATTCAGCTAAAGAGAAAAAACTAACCAAAGCTAAACTAGCGAAAAAACTACGCAAGAAAAATCTTCTTATTAACAAACGTATTGAGTACGACGACGAGGGCAATGTACAGTTTCTTGTTTTTTGTTTTTCTTGTTCGATTCTATTTGCACTCGNTTGTCTAGCCTGTCGTTAATTCAGACGATGAGGATCAATCATCGGCATATAACATCGAAGAGGCCAAAGCACGTCTTCAGAAACATGATAAAATCGATAAAGAAGCTTATCGAGCTCTCGTTAAACAAAAACATCGAGTTCGTTTTTTATTGAAAAATCAATTTTGTGAAAATAATGTCAAATTTCAGGAACGTCGATTGAAAGAAAAAGAAGCTCGACGAGCTGCCAAAGAAGCACGANGTCGCAAAGACGATGTACCTACTGACGATGACGAAGAAGAAAAGGAAGATTCATCGGAAAAGGAAATCGAAGAAGCAGACACTCAAACGGAAAGGTAATTAGAACGAATTCAATCGGGCGAAGAAGTCAAGTGAAATTTTGAATTGAATTTTAGAAAACGAAGTTTATCACCTGATGAATCAAAAACTAAAAAGAATAAAAAGAAAAAACAACAACGAACATTAACCGAATTTATCAATGACGATTCAACTAAAACAATTCAAGATACAGAGAAATTAGCTTTGTATTTACTATCGAAATAGAACGAAGGAAACAAAATTCGTGTCAATGTTTTTTGTTATTGTTATTGTGCGTCACTTTCGAGTGATTAGTTTTCGTTAATAAAAAAAAATCAAATCACATACTCGAGCTAATGACATTTGGAAAAAGAGTGCAACCATGATAGTTTGGCTTTTTCATTAACATGTAAAGCAACGACCTCTGTTTATAGTTGTTTGATTTGAGTAATAAGCAGAGTTGTGAGAATGAACCAAACCATCTGATTAATTTTATTTACTACGAATGTCATTCGATACTATGACAATTCCAGGTTTGTTTTTTTTTCTCATAAATTCGCAGACATTGACATTTTCTTTCATTTTA
>JGI26530J50255_1000902_pt1 | contig 23833 bp, 20 predicted proteins | sample ThiBiot_500_plan_2_FD_50255 | JGI IMG/M metagenome (IMG submission 50255) | reverse complement strand
GGAGAATCGGGTCAGCAAAATCAACGTAAAGGAACCGATCAAATGAGCCTCAATGCACAAACAACAGGAGAATCGGGTCAACAGAATCAACGTAAAGGAACCGATCAAACAAACTTCAATGCACAAACAACAGGAGGAGCGAATCAACAAACTCAACGTAAGGGAACCGATCAAACAAACTTCAATGTACAAACAGTAGGAGGACCGGGTCTACAAAGCCAAGGTAAAGGAACTGGTCCAAAAACCAAAGGGGCAGAAACAATAAAAGGAATCAGCCAACAAAATGTAGGTGGTGCACTATCGAAAGGAATAAATCAAGGAACATTCTATGGTAGTAACAAGAGTGCAGGTTGGTATCCACAACAGCCGGGATGGAATGGAAACAATGGTTATTATCAAGGTTCATATAATGACAAGGAAAATGAGGTGGTGATTATTGACCCAGGAATGTATTATGAGAAAGATTATAAGAAAGCTGGTGGGTATGGTAACTCGGGAAGGGTTACTGGCAAAGCACCGGTAAAAACATGTTTTTGTATGATGATCATTTGAATTTAGTTTTTATTTTAGTTCTATGAACCAGATGTGGTTGGTAGTGTGTACGTTTATATTCGAGCTTCTTCGGATAATTATGGAAGACAAGGATCGAAAGCAATCCGAGTACCTGCGCATATGTTTGAACGAGAAAATTTTCGTATGTTATATATGATTTTGATTGATACTATCTGATTTCCTTGTATTCGAATTTTGTAGCTCATTTTCGTAAACTCGCTCGTGTTTCTTCACGAGTACCATTATTAGTTGATAAAGTAAATGAAGAGACCGTGTTTATATCATCGAATGGAGGTGGGCTAGAAATGTTATCGTGATATTATTCATGGTTGTTTTTGCGTTTTTATTCTAGCTTTTATCTTGCCATCAATTTTAAGCACTTTTGGTGATCGTTACTCAATTGCTGAATTGGTTGCATCTGGTTCTGCTAGTTTCATTAAGAGCAACGCTCGATATGCACCATCATTTAACATTGCACGATTATTTATCAGCGGTCAAAGTAATTAATACTATTTTCCATGAGAATTTCCTAAATTATGATCGTTTGATTTAGTTTCTGGCCCGAGTATTCCCAAAACGAATATCAAAACAGGTGGTTTTCGTGGTGGTTTTCAAACAAATATTAATTCTTTTCATTATTCCAAATAAATAAAAGACAAATAACGGATGCATCGTGTCCTTAAGTTTGTCAAATCTAATCAGAAAATCTCTGTTGATATATCTTACAGACTGACAGATGACAATTTTTGTACTATTCTCTCTAAGTTATATGCTTACCATGCAAGTAGATATTTACACAAGAATTTTGTTTCTCTGTATGCAACAAGTAAGCAATTATTTAAAATACGTGATAGAATAATGACAACAACAGCAACAATTATTATTCGAAATCCATCTGATGATAATATTCAAACAGAATTTGAAGGAGAATCTGTTAAAATGAATCAGTCCAATCGACTGCAACTATTTCCAGATTATATTGTAGAATCATTTGAAAGAAATGAGAAAGAGCCATTAGCTCATGCACATTCAACATCTGAGATACGTATTAATCTTAGTCCGAATCAATCGCTGACTACAAGTCGAGAATCTAATTTAAATGAACTTAAAGAACATGTTATTCGTCGTATACATTCATCAATAATGTTACGTTCAGTAACACGATGTTATTCAACACAAATGCTAACACCACGTTTTTTTCGTCGACAAACAAGTTATCTTTCACGAACATCGAAATGGTATTTTATTCGAACTCATCTAAAAAATATTGCATTAATGAATGAATCCTATGCACGAATGAAATCTATCGAACAAGATCGACGTTGGGATCATTTAGCTGAACAAATACGTAAACAAGTTCTTGATATGCGTGAAATATCTATACTTCGTCAACAAGATATTGGTCAATTAAAAAAATCACAAAAAACAAGTTTCAATTTAAAAGCAATTCCTAGCAATGAAGTTGTTCATGTCGAACATAATGGTCAAGTTTATTCGATTGGTACACGTGATCTTGTTCTTGGTCGTTTAATTGGTAATCAAGATATTCAATTGGATACATTCGCACATTTAGATGCACGAAGAAAATTTGCTGTGAAACAAGATCTCGTTCGACAACAAGAAGGACGAAATCGTTTAAAAAAACATATTGCCTTTTCATTTTGTTTATGTAATCTTTCGTTTATTGTTCTTATGTTCGTAACAATGTTTTTTTGTGCAGCAAAAACATTTTTCGAATTAAAATCTCAGAAATATCTTTAACTATAAACATACACGTCAAACTTCTGGAAACGATCAGAAGAACTAATCGTTGTTTTGCTATTTGCCAGAAAACTTGTTAAATATCTATACCATATGCTGACATACATAATGATTTGTTGCCTCGTTCTTCAATCGAGATGAGAAGAACAGAAGAAGAAGAAGAAGAAAAAGAAGAGAAAAAAATCGACTTTTTTCTTTTCTTTGAATTTTAAACAGGAGAACGGACGAAGAAAAAAATAACTTGTCAAACATTTTTTGATAATCGATTAGCATTTATTAATGGATTAATATCTGTCAATCGAACATACAAAAAAGAGAAAAGCGATTCACTCGTTTTACCTTTTGCATTTCGTTTTGCTTTCTTTCAGTTTTTCTTCTTCTTCTTCTTCATATATTCATATGCGTGCACATACTTGAAATATGGTAAGTTGTCGAATTGAAAGAATACGAATTCTTATTTCTTAATAATAAAAAAAGCGTCTACGTGATCTTTTTCGTGGTCAATCAAATCCTGAACGTAAATTAACCCCATCGATTCAATCCAATTTCGATGTCAATACATTTCTCAATGCCGTTCTCGAGAAAGATACGGATACTCTACAAAAATATCTTCTCGGAGGTAAAAAAGAAAGATGTTTTTTTTTCTTTTCTCTTCTTATCAATGAAAAACAATACTAATTACAAATGTAACATCAATTTTGCAGGTTTTCCTCCGGATCAATACGATCCAGTTACAAAAACAACTGCTCTACATATTGCAGTTGAAACAGGCAATGTTCGTGCGATACAAATTTTATTGCAAGCAGGTGCACAAATAAATCCTCTTGATTCGAGTTCTTCGACTCCACTTCATCTTGCTGCATATCTCGGATATGATGATGTAATAAAAACGCAATGTATTATCGTTCGATTTCAAATGAATAAATTTTCTTTTTTGGTAGATTATCCAAATCCTTTTAAATCATGGTGCTGATATGTACAAACAGGATAATACGGGACGAAATGCATTTCATCTAGCTGCATCAACTGGTAATCATCGAGCGATACAATATTTTCTTTCGGATTCAAATATTATTAATCATGTCGATGCGTAGGTGTCTTTTATTTTCGACAAGAAGAAAAATAATGTTCGAAAAAAAAATGTTTCTTTTCTTTTGCTTATTAAAGACAAAATTGGACAGCTTTGATGTGTGCTTGTGCAAGTAATCATCCATCAACATGTCTTCTATTATTAGCACACGGTGCTGATCTCTGTTCGATTAATGATCGAGGACAAAATCTCTTTCATCTAGCAGCTTTTCTTGGTCTCAATAATTTCATTCAGGATATTTTTCAATTAAATCTCGACGAAACTCTTCTTCTTCGTGCTCTCAATCAAATTGATTCTCGAAATCAAACACCATTATTCTATGCTTGTCTTGAAGGCCATTTGGATGTTGCCATTAGTTTACTTCAAGCCGGTGCTAATCCGTATCATCTTGATCAAGAAAATCAAACATGTCTACATGCGATGTTATCATCAAGTGTGATTCTTAAACGACATATTTATTTATTCTATTATCTCATACAATTCATTGACTATCGTTCGTATCAAGATCATTTAAGTCGAACATTACTCGATCTTGCTTTTCTCAATCAATTAAATACGATCATTTATATATTAACTCTATTGAATTATAAACGTAATTATACAATATTAACAAATCAAGAAACAAATGAAAATCTCTCGAGACCATTATTAACACTTCGACAAATTGCAATTATTAATCTTAAACGATTAATGTCAACACAAGAACATCCCAAACAATTCAATCAATATGAATTCATTGAAAATATTTTTCAGCAAGTATTTCGTTTGAATTTATCGACACAAGATTCGAAATCGACATGGTCAATATTTACAAATCGTTTGAAATCAATTCGAATCACGAATGTCAATGCTACATCGACAATTGACTGTCATCCAATGAAAAATCTCGCTCTTGCCATTCTATCGTCGCCAGCAAAACTCACGAATCTATTGAATTATCCATCATTAAAAAATAGTTGTCTATTCGATGAAGATATGAAAACAATTATGAATGCATATAATCTCGAGCCAACAGATGTTTCCAATCAAATCTAAAAATCTTTAATTATTCATTTGTTAGACATTTTTTTTATTAAAACAGACAAATAAACACCGGACAAGAAAAGAACAAAAAGTAAATCATCTAACCAATTTCATAATACTGATGATCATCGATCGGATATTTTCTTAATAATTGTTCATCATGTTCTCGTATTCGATTCGTTGTTGCTGTTGATGATGACGTTGTCGTTTCTGATGATTGTGCTGAACTATTATAATCATTTATGTGTATTGAATAATCTTGAGAATAGTTCAATAGACAATAGACAAGAATGAGAAGAAGATTTTCACATGAATAAATAATGATTAATCGTTGTTGAAAATAAAATAAACTTAAAAACCAAATACAACCGAAAACAATCGAAATAATTGAATGCATTCTCAATAATGTACATTTGACATTCCAAAATGAACAAATTAAAAAGCCGAGATTAGTCTAAGAAAATTCATATAAAACGAATAGTTTCATTTCAAACAACAAAACCTTACGAAGATCAAAAGTAGAAATGGAATAGCAAATGGCCATAGATAAGGATTATTGTATGAAAAATAACCATAGATCGATAGTAAAACGATTAGAAACGGAAAACCATAAGCATAGAATGCGTAGCCGATTAAACGAAATCGATCGAGTTTAAATAGATGTTTACAAGCAAGAATTAATTCAATTTCATCGACAAACATCCATGAAAATGATGACAAAAGACAGTAATGTTGAAATAATGCGATTATATTTCCAATTTTAAATCGATCTTTCGAATCAAAATAACATAAAATTTGATTGATTAATAAACAAAGAAATAAATTGATTTGTAGGAAATTTCGAACAAGAAGTAAATCATCATCGACCGATAATTTTCGTCTATTAAAAATGAAAAAAAAACGATGAATCATTTTCAATAATTCAAAATTCTCCTACCTCAATATTAAACTAATGATGAATAGAATCAAGCAAACAACCGATAGAGTACAGAGAATTTTTGATATCAACGATGAATAATCAATTGTAAACTAGATAAACAACATTTTTACGTCGATCTATTCGAATGAATGAATAAAAACAAACTTTTTGAAATTGAATTAAAACTGCAATTGTTGAAACATATCGACATGAACAAATCGAATGTGTTGCATTTGAATCGATTAGAGAACATTGATTTGTTGACCATTGATGATTTTGAAGATGAACACAAATCGACATTTGATTGGAATTATTTAATTTTGTCTTGAAAAAACAAAACAATATAGTTAAGAAAGTCCCTCTTGTTTTTCGTCTGTTTTTACTAAATGTCGAAATGTTATTTGTAGATTTTCATTTGGATAGAAATTGACAATATGACTATTCAATGAAACTGACTCGGACAAGTTCGAAACGACGAAAAATATCGTCGAATTCGCTTGTTCGGCAAGTGAAATTCGAACAGATTGATCAGTATTCTCAAGTTCAGTTGGATGAACAAAAAATTCTAACAAAAAACGATGAACATTTCAAAATCATATCATTCGTATTTTACCAATATGATCGGTAATGATATTAAACGATGTTAGTTCATTTATGAATTGTAGACCGAGATATTCAAGTTGATGAATACGATGAATACTATCGTCATTTAGGTGTCGATCAATGAATGTGATTAATTTCTAAATAATAAACACGTAGATTCGAAATTGAAACCTTTTTTTGTTGTTTGTCGAACTTTAGCTAAGATTCTTTTTTGACTAAATCGATTGAATTTATTGAGATAATAATCAATTCTATCACTCGATTGATTCGATGAACATGTATCAATTTGAGAGAATTCATATTCATCCTTGGGTATCGAAGTCTGCAAACGAATAAATCATTAAATCTAATCTTGCCGAAAAGTAAATAAATTTATCTTACATCGAGATGTAAAACATATCGCATATGTGGACCATAGAATGGACATTGACAGATTGTATGAGTTCGATTTGAACATAATGTTTGACAAACAAAAAACATGTCCGATGAACTGATATCATTTATCGATCGATAAGCTCGACATTGAAAACGAATATCTTCGGACTAGAACAACAAAACGAAACGAAAAGAGATGATTATTTAATAATGATTTTTGTTTCGCTTCGAACTTGATGATTAAAAGTGACAGTTAGATTAGCTGCTGTTTGTCTTGCATAAGACTTATTCGATTGTTCAATGAGAAGAAATGAATTTTGATTTTCATTGATAATCATTAATGGTGACGAGTTCGTTTTCGTAAGACGAAGATCATTAATTGATAACTGATGAAGATTTTCATTGGATTTTGGTAGATAAATTTCAAGTTGAATATTTTGAAAATCAATACGAAATGATTGACAAAATTGATTTGACATTTTCTCGAAAGCACTTAAGAGACAAGTTGTCAATGAATTATCGTCTGTCTCCTTCAAAAAAAAAGAAAAGGAATCGTCTCGTGAATAGAGCAAAAAAAAGAAGATGATGCATACAAAAATGCATGAATTTTCCTCAGGCAAAAGTCTATTAATTAACCAGAAATTACATTCAAAGACATAATGATGAGCTTGAATATGTCGTCCAGTAGAATTAACTATCGATGGACATTGACAATTCGTATAGTTCGCATTTGACCATTGCAAATTCCATTGACAAAAACGAACTATTTGACCTATTGGCAAAAGTGTGTGTATGTGTGTTTTTTTGTATCTTTGCATAATATTAACAAATCATACCAGTACAAGGAGAAGGACAAGGCATTTGTTGACCTTTATTAGCAAGTGTTTGTGGCCAATGAATACCTTGAAAATATTCTTGTGAACATGTTCGTTGTTGAAAACCGATGAGTTGATTTTGTGTATTGTATTGACAGATCGATGTTGGACATGAAGATGAATAATCATGTTGAATTTGTTCGATACATTTTAAATCTTGTGTCTGTGAACATTTATCGAAAAGTTCATCGAGATTTACACAACGATAATGAACTTCGAAATGTTTAGGAATCGTTGGACCACATGGATCAGTATAAATTCGATTATCAATAACAAATTGACATATTGTTTTGCCTTGACATCTGTTTAAAATATTCAAATTCAACAATAAAAAAAAAGGAGTGTTAAACATTATTTTTATAATACCGAAGTTTTGTTTCGGCTTTCGATTGTTCGATATTGGCACAAGTTTTGTAAAACAATTGATTTGTTAAATTTTGATTACAGATTCGTTGTGATGTTCGTCCATACATTGAACGTACAATTTGTATTGTTTCATTTTCATTTGGACATTTTAAAACTAGTTTTTCATCTTCACAAACATGTTGAATTGTTATATTTGATAATGAACAAATTAATTTCGATAAGTTGAGTAAAACGAAGAAGAAGAAAGAAAAATAATATTGTTTCATCTAGAACAAAAGAAGAAGAACGACAAATGTATTTATCTTCGCCTACAAGCAAATAGATAAATGACTGTGTGAATTGTTGCTGATTAATACATCAATGGATCCTACGGTGTTTTTAAGTATTGTCACTTGAAAAATAAATTAGTTTTAGCTAAAGGTAAAAGGAAATGGTTCGATTCATGTATTTGACAGCTGTCGACAATGTTCTCGATGTCTAAGATCAGTTTACATATCGTCTAACATGAATAAGCAAACAAAAGATTTGAATATGAAGAGAAAAACAAATAACGTTCACAGAGAGAGAGCGCGAGTTCAAGGTTCTTCTCTACTTACTGTTCAATGTTATCAATGATTGCAACGTGTGAGACTATCAAAGAAAAAGGAACGAGAAGCTTATCATTAGTATATCGGTCTTTCTCTCTTGAGAAAAAAAAGAATGAATGAATGAATAAACGAGAGAGAAAGAAAGAAGAGGAAAAATGTATATGAATGTTCTCCATCTCTCTTTCTCTTCAGAGAGATATCATCTCAACGATAAAATTGATTTTTTTCCTTATTCAAGTATTGAATCAAATGCAAATCTATGTCTCAAAAATGACCTTTATTTATTTGAATAAAATATATAAATATGAAAAGAAAAGCGGCGTCTCTCTCTCACTCACTCACTCTTTCTTTCTTATTCTAATTATACGCATATATTGGACAAGTCTGTAGACAAACGATATACAGTTCTCATGCGAATCGTTTATTACTAAACAAAGGTGACATAACCTTCTGATAAGATCAATATTTTCCCTCTAATGATGTGAAATACTCGATGATTTATTATCCGTATAATACGTATGCGAGGTTTTCTCTCTCTTTCTAGTCAAGTGACAGCAAACAACATACTTAAATCTCGATTAATGTGCTAAATGCTTTTTCTATTCAAAAAATTAAACGACATGCAAATCAATGAGTATTCATTCGAATTAACAAGGGAGAATGATTGTTATTCATAGAATTCATTGATGCGTGCTGTCATCTACTTTTTAATGTTTTCTTTATTTCGAACAATTTTTTCAATACTTCAAACATAGTCCAGCATTTATACAAGCTGTAACAACAACAACATAGACAGAGTTAATTTGCCCTTTTTTTTGTTCTTAAATGATACTCAATCACCTGATTTCATGCTGTTTAAAGGTCACAAAAAATGAATCGATTTGGGATAAATGCTAATTAGAACTGAGCAGAATAATAAGTGAGCAAAGCAAGCAAGCACGTTGACCTACCATAAATCTTTGCGTTCATTCATATACAATATACAATATATCTCATCGAGTAAGTCGATAATGACTGCAACTTTTCATCAGTTGTGGATATGTTTATATGTTGAAGGAGACGCCTGTTTCGGTGTATGTGTTCGACGATCGATTAATTCTGTTTTGAACGCAGATATAAACAGAACTTTAGCGTACGGAAGTTGTCTGTCACTGGCTAACGAGTAGATTAAATAGCGAAAACCAGAACAATATGGAAGTTATTACGTCAACATACATTCTCTCTCTCTCTCTTTCTTTTTCTTCCTGCTGTGTAAGCGTTAATGAGATCGAAACGAAATTCGAGTCGAATTCAAGCGTTTTTATTTTGTCACCTTACCGCTATGATGCTTAATCGATTTTTGTTCTTATATAATATCGAAAAGGTTATTTGATACATTGAATAGATTTATTTATTTTTTATACAAAGAAACTAAAATGATTTTATGAAAAGAATAAAAGCAGAAAAGAAATGAGAAAAAGAGAAAGAGAGAGAGAGAAAAAAAAGTCTTATTAAAATTCTTTGTCCCAACCAGTCAAATCATCTTCGGGTTCAGGACCATCATCTTCAGCAAAATAGTCAAAATTTGATGTATCCGAATCATGTTCGATCTAAAAATGAGAACGTCATCGACAGTTCATTTAATTTCGAATCGTTTTATATTTACTTTCGGAATAAACGGAGCAACGAGTGTTCCTTTCTTCAAATATTCCCAACTGAAACCTTCGAACCATCTACACAAAAAAAAACGAAATAAACAAATTCATTTGATTTAAATCATTTTATTTACTGATGTTTTTGAATATCTTTTATTCCATCTTTTTGATAACCGATACGCTCAACGGGATTTTCTCTGTTGAATTACAAAACAAGATTAAATATCAAGAACAAGAAGCAACGCTATCGAACGTACCGACACAGTCGTTTGATTAAAAGAGTGGCCATTTTCGAGACTTTTCGAGGAAATTCAATCGCATCGATACCTTTCAAAATGACATTGTATGTTTTCATTGGATCAGGACCAGTAAATGGCGGACTAAATTTCAAATTAAAACAAAGAAAAAATCTTTCTTTTTTTTTATTTTCATACTTTCCAATGATCAATTCGAATATAAGAATACCCAATGACCAACAGTCAGCTGCCATATCATGGCCTTTATTGAGAATAACCTCGGGTGCGACATATTCTAGAAGAGGGTAGTGTTCAAAAGTTGTTGGACAAATAAATTTATTTACCAGGTGTACCGCAAAACGTCCAGGTTTTTCTTCCGAGACCGACTTTTTTCGCAAAACCAAAGTCAACCTAAACAGCCAATGATCGAATTTGAACAAAAAAAAACGAAAGAACAACGAACCAGTTTGCAATAACCTTTGTCATCTAATAAAAGGTTTTCCGGCTAGAAGATATTTTTTGAAAAGAAAATACAGAATTGTGAAAATTGATTTTTTTTTCTTTTACTTTCAAATCTCGATAGACAATTCCTTTGCTGTGCAAATAAGCAAATGCTTCGATAACACAAGCGCTATAAAATCGAACTTCAGGTTCTTCAAATGATCCTTTATCACGTAATAAAGTCCATAGTTCTCCTCCGAGACAACATTCTAATAACATGTATAGATACTTTCGATCTTTAAACGTCTTATATAATCTAAACCAAACAAATATTTAATAAAAAAAAACTTGAAAATCGACACAATTAACCTGACGATAAAGTCCGATCGAGTTTCCATCATGATACTTCGTTCGTTCATTACATGTTCTTGTTGTTTCAATGCGACAATATGTTGTTTTTTCATTTGTTTGAGACTGTATTTCTTCGAATTACGAGTATCGTGAACCTTTTACATGCAGAATTCATTTTTCTATGTTCATCTTTTTCTTCTATCTTACTAATTCAACTCGTCCGAAGCCTCCAATGCCTAATGTGCACATAATTTCAATATCAGCCAAACGTAAATTTGGCAAATCTCGATCATCTTCTCCAGCGACATACGATGAACTAGAAAACGAGACAAATACATTGCACTAGTAATCTTTTGCTTGATATATGTATATATGTGTACTTCTTTCGACTAAGTCGAAATGATTCTTGTCGTTTAATTCGACTCAATTCATCGGCTATCATTTCACGATAACTTTGTCGATCAAGAACAAGACATGTTACACCATTGGGATCGTCAGCAATGACGTTAAATGGTCGAGTTTCTTCTCTGTAAAACAAGAAGAAAACAAATAAGTGTTGTTGCTTTTTTCTAATCATTATTTCGAGAAGCACACGTACGATTGAAGTGCAGCTTCACCAAATGATTCGCCACGTTCGAGATGACGAACATATACCGGCGGATCCCATTTCGATTTCGATTCAGTTACTTGAACTCGACCTAATTTCAGATTTCGAATTGTTAAAAAACATTTCGGCTTTTTTCTTACCTTTCGCAACAATATAGAACGTATCACCTTTAGCACCTTGTCGAACGATACATTCACCATCGGTATAAGTTACTTCATCTAATGTATCGGCTATTTTACTGAGAACATCTTCACGTAGATTATCGAAATGTTTTGTACTGAAAAAACAAATTGAACATGAATTGAAATCGAATTCATTGAACGATTACTTTTTAAGTAATTCTAAAAAGTCAGTTTGACGTTGAATACCAGCTCGCATCATTATCGTTTGAAATGTTTGCCGATCAACCGCCCATAATTTACAATTTGATAGTGCTAAACAATTTCAAGAATTCGATTATATGTTTGTTCGTTGTTTTTTTTTGGCTTTTATTCACCTCGAATCGAAGCTGTTCGAGTACAATTATATAAAATAGCTAATTCACCAAAAACTCGACCGGGACCGATTGTTGTTAAAACTTTACCATGTTTGGTCACCTCGACTGTACCCTCTAGAAGAATGTGTGGCATTTACACCAATGTATGTTGTTGTTGTTGTCATTTATCTTACCTTCCAGGATATAAACATGATTACCAATATCACCTTCTTTGATAATTAAACTATTATCTTTCTGTTCGAGTGGGTACATACAATCGACAATCGAAAGAATTTGATCCATTTGCAGATTTTTCATGAAATCATTATTTAAAATCGATTCAGTTAGAAATTCTTTCGTTCTATTTTTAGAAAAGAGGAAGAGAAGAAGAATAAATCACTTGTCAAACTGACAATTGATGTTTATTATATAGATCAAGTTCTTAAATTGCGACCCTCGAAGTGCTGCTGCATCTGGATTATCTGTTTATTCTCTTCTGATTCTTTCATCATTTAGTAATATCTTACCTATCGGATTTATCGTAAGCTTGAAGAACAATACGTAGATCTTTGGATTTTTTATGTTGCGCCGGTTCAGCACTGATAGCTGTTCGTTTTGTTCGATGTTGTTTTGTTGCTGTTGTTGGAACTTCGAGAAGGGATGTTCGAGGTGATGCAACAATATCAATACCATCATTAAAATCGGTCGATGAAACAAATGTTGGATCATATTTGGATATTTCTTGTTCGAGTTTAATTATATACGCATCTTTTTCTTTAATAATCGATTCTTTCATGGAAATAATTTCATCTTTTTTTCGTAATTGATTGTCACAATCGAAACGTAATTTCGTTGATGTTTGCTCGAGATCTTCATATTTTTTTACGCTATCTCGAAGCGCAAGACGTAAATCATGCATTGATTGAGTCATCGATTTGTATTGATCGTTGACATGTGGAAATAATCTAAAGGTTTACTCGTCTAGATTTCTTTTTGATTTATCTTAATGTTATGATAGAGACAAAAAACGATACGCGATTGCTACTGTTGTTGTTGTTGTCGTTGTTATTGCTGTCGCATCGTCGACTTACGTCATACGGAAAAGAGAGAAGAAAAAAGCAAGAAAGAACGTTAAATTTTCCTATATACTTGTTTCAGCCTTCTATGTACAACGTCATCGAACTATCATCATCATCGTAGATTAACTAATTTTTTCCTTCCGCGTATTTTCTTCGGCTGCCTGTCTGTATGTGTGTATGTGTGTGTGTGTTGAGTGTTATGTTAGATGAATGAAAAAAATGTTTGCTTTTTTTGTTGGTCTCGTTGTTTATCGGAACTTCTTCTCGCCTTCCTTTTGGTTTCTTTTTTTAATAATAATAATAAGAATAATAATAATAAGGAAAAGAATAATAAGAAGAAGAAACCAAGCAAAAATACTACATAAAAGAAAAGATCGAGGATGTGCATCTCTGATAGAAACACAAATATATTTGAATAAATCAACTCGATTTTTGACAAAACTAATTGAAGAAATGGAAATACATAACACATCGATCGATGACAATATTTTCTCTAGTGTGTCTATATGTATATAAATAAATCATGGGGCGTAAATACGTGCAGACCTTAGGAGAATTACTTTGATACCATTTAATGATTATATCGGAATGAATTTCTTTCTTGACCTTATCGATTAAGAGAACATAGTAAAAAAATCTGCATGGATAATTGCATGTTTATATTGTCTACATAGATAAAAAAGAGTTTGTTTAGCAAGTCGAATATTTGGTTTAATTATTCAATATTAGTCTGTCTTTTACGAAAAAAAACCCTCGAATAATAATCTTTCATGTAGCAATAGAAAAAGGAATTTATCTTGTTTGGGTTTTATATCAGCTCTGACGTCAAACATACAATTGTTGACAGACAGCCAGTTGAAAAGCAAGGAATCAACTGATTTAGATTTCGTAACAAAGAAGAAAATGCAAACGGCAAATTTTATTGACATAAAAGTACTTGAAAAAAAGGAGTACGCTGAAATTCTAAAAAAAATAAGCCACTGTGCAATATATCGATTATCATGTTTACTTTTTTCTTCCTAACATGTGTCATTTGAGATAAGAAAAAAAACATTTTCTGTGTTGTTAATTTGTTAGTATGGCGAAAAATGCAAGCGTATGTTTGAAATTTTTTTTGTGATCGAATAATGTGTTTTATTTAAGCGTAATTGTATGTTTTGCAATGTCGCATTTGATTCACCGGAAAAATTAACTGAACATTTGAAAAAATGTGCGAATCAAACAGAACAATGTCCGAATTGTGAACGATACATTCCACGATCCGATTTTGCTTTTCATTATGAAAATGGCTGTGCTATGCTTGATGATCGTAAAGTTCCTAGTAAAAAACCACAACAACCACTACCACCACCAGCAAAAAAAAATCAAGAACAATCAAATACAATAAAATGCGAATTTTGTAATAACAGTTGTCTTCAGCAAAGTTATGCAGCTCATAAAGTAATGCATTTAATCTGAGCAGATCTTCAAAATTTTCTTTATTTAAAATTTAGCAATACTGCAAGTATAATCCGAAGAATGCCCAGGATACTGATCGACGATCAACCAAACCAAAGAATGAAAAATTTACAATTCCATGTGAATTCTGCAATCAACAAATTGATGCAGAACAGTTCGAGGGACATATGGTGAAATTAATAAAAAAATGAAATGTATTATTTCTTGAATTCAACTATAGAAAACTTGTTCATCTCGAAATCCACGAATTCGTCGCGAAACTGAACCATACAGTGTTTTATGTGATCGTTGCTATAAAGAGTTTGATCAGTCAATGTATTCATATCATCAGGTAAAAATTGATTAATCAAAAAAATTCTTTTTAATATGATTTTAGAATAATTGTCGAGGTATTCCTCAACCAATGAACAATCAAAATCCTACCAATGATCGAGTCAAATGTCGATATTGTCAAACATCAATGTTGCATTGTTATTTATCAGATCACGAAGTTAGTTTGATTTAATGAATAATTGTTGCTTATTATTTTCATTTTTAAAGAGAATTTGCCGAGTACATCTAGCTAATCTTGCGAGAGAAGTTAATCAACAAAATAACGAGCATCATTGTCAGTCTTGCAATCGATTTTTCAGACAAGAGCAAGAATTTTTGGTACATTTGGTGAGATTTATATTGTTTCTTCATTTAATCAGAAAATATATTTTTGTAGGGAACCTGTGACACATCATCTTCGAAACTAACTTATGCACAAGCGGTGCGCAAGGGCAATCCGTTTTGATAACTATGATTATTTTTCAAAATAATAATTTTACAATTGTTGTAAACAAACAGCTGATTAGAATTAAAGAAAAATGTTCTATTCGTTTGAACGGTTGACGAATCATATGAAATGAGCGCTAATGTCGATGAATTTTTTCTCTTACGATAAACGTATCAGATTTGACAAACGTATAGTTGATTAGATGAGGAAGAAGAAATATGTTTGTCATAATCATAATAGATGATGATTATTTGCTGTTTATTTCTGCTCAATAAAAATTCTTGTTAACGAACAAGAACAACGATAAGGACGATGCCACGAAATAAATACGAGGAAAAACATTTTGTTCTTTTCTTCGTCATGTGCATTATTTATTAGATTAGAAAATAAACAAGCAAATAATTATTTTTTTTTTGAAGAAAAAAAAAGTCGAATCAAGGTTAAAATTCTGTTTCCTTTATCTATGATTCGAATGCTTTTGTCTCGTTAACACAGTTTAACAATGAATAAATACACGTGAACGAATAGTTTCATCGTTTACTTTTGTCTGACCATTGCCTACTATTAAATATATACCGATCTAATCGGACAAACGAATCGTTTGTCTTTTCTCGTTGTTGTTGTTGTCGTTGTCGTTTTTCTTCTTCTTCTTCTTCGTTTTTTCTCCTCGCTGTCTTCTTTATATATCTAATTTAATGATGGCTTGGCCTTGTTAGACAGTCCCGTGTGTTGATAGGCCGAAGAAATTGTCGAGAACATAAATAGATAGATTTCTTCTTTTGTTTTTTACTACGTTTTTTTTTCTAGATCATCGTGTTTTTTTGCTTGTCCTGTGTATATACATATATCTTCTATGTTATTAATGATCAATGAGTATGTACGGTGACATTGAACATGTCCGAAGCAGATCTTCTACAACCAGGAATAACCATTCGAGATCGATGGAAAGTTGTACGTAGAAGATAATTGGATTGTGTTTGTTCATGTGCAAAAATTGTGTTTATTTAGACTAATAAAATCGGTGGCGGTGGATTCGGTCAAATCTATGAAGCTTACGATCTTGCATTGAAAGAAAATGTTGCTTTGAAATTAGAATCCGCTAAACAACCTAAACAAGTACTTAAAATGGAAGTCACAGTTCTACGTCGTTTACAAGGCAAAGATCATGTTTGTAAATTTCTTGGCGGTGGTACAAATGAATTGTACAATTATGTTGTTATGACACTTCAAGGCAAAAATCTCGCTGAATTACGTCGTGGTCAAACGCGACAATGTTTCAGTCTGTCGACATCCTTACGTATAAGTTTACAGATACTTCAATCAATTGAATCCATACATGCGATTGGTTTTCTTCATCGTGATATAAAACCATCGAATTTCTCCATGGGACGGCTGCCATCGACCTGTCGAAAAGTGTTCATGTTAGATTTTGGTCTTGCAAGAAAATATACGAATTCCGAAGGCAATGTGCGAGCAGCACGGCCACAAGCAGGCTTCCGTGGTACAGTTCGATATGCATCAGTCAATGCACATAAAAACAAAGAAATGGGTCGACATGATGATCTTTGGAGTTTATTTTATATGCTCATTGAATTTGTTACTGGACAGTTACCATGGCGAAGAGTGAAAGATAAAGAACAAGTCGGTCAAATGAAAGAAAAATATGATCATACACATTTTCTTAAAAGTCTACCGTCGGAATTTAAACAAATCTTAGAACATATTCAGAGCTTACGATATGAAGACAAACCTGATTATGAACTTCTTCAGAATCTATTCCGTACGTCGATAGCTCGACGTGGCTACAAAGATTCGGATGCGTACGATTGGGAAAGAGAAAATGTTAGTTTCGAAGATGAACAAAATACTGCACCAGCAGCAACATCGAATCCATTGGTCAATCATCAAACACAAGTCGTTTCGACTGTTAATAATAAAATCTCTGCTGAAATGACAAAAGCTATGATGACGGCTCAACCGAGTGGCGCATTAAATACACGACAACAAGCAACTGAAGCAGATACGTATGATGATCGACAGAAATTAACTAAACAACCAAGTGTTGGCTCGGATCAAACGCAATTCTCTCCACGAAGAAGTCTACAGAAAACTCTCGATCGAAATCGACGATCGGCAACTGTCAACAACGATCGAGATTCGTCTATTTCCAAAAAAGCACAACAACAGCAACAGCAACGAACACCCTTGACAACTACTCAGATTTCTGAATTGTCTCAACGTTTGAAACGTCCATCGAACTCGAAATCATCGGCAGGTGAACCTCTAACTCCAACGAGTAGATTAGTTGGCAAAGATGATTCACCACGAAGTGGTTCGCATTCCGATTCCAATAAACTTCGAAATGAAACGAGAAATCCCGATGAACAAATATCGTCATCTCAAATACCGCCATCGCTACCACCTGTGATCATGTACATCCCTTCCGGTACTGCCGAATCAGGCAAACCGCCTAAAACACCTCGATCATTTCGAACAACAGCAAGTCGTAGTGAAGCAATGCGACCATCGACGACAACAACAACAACACGCACATGCGATAGTGAAGCAATCTCAAATCCAGCTGCAACATATGCAATGAAAGTCGGCCCACAGACCGTCATGTCTCAATGGATAGTTTCTCTCGATGATAATCTCGACGATGAAGTTAGTGATAATCAACCAAGTGCAAAATGGGAAGATGCTCAAGATAAATTGCAAAGTACAACTCATGAACCCTCGCAATATCATCCCGCTGTATCATCGATATCTTCTCCGCCTGTCAATCCGTCCAATTTGAACAGTAATATTCAAGCAACATTGAAAAATACCGAATTTAATGAAATGAATCTCGCACTTCCGTTTGAAAACTATCGTCGAATTAATGAAGATGGACATGATGGTGATGTTGATGATGAAGACGATGATAGACAACAGCAGCAGCACAATAAACCCAAATTGAATGAAACGAGTAGGCAATTGAATGTTGTCGATGATTGTTGTTCTCGTCCGAGTATCTCATCAAATATTCAACGAATAAATTCAAGCAATTCAAGTCTTTTGATGATGATGAAAGGAAATGAAAATCTAGGAGATTCAATGAACAGACCAGTCAATTCATCGAGTTCATCATCGTCATTACTTGGTGATGAACATCGAAAACTAAAAACACGACGATATAATTTCGTTCCGGTAGCTTCATTGAATAATGCACGTATCATAGCTAAATCGAGTGAACAATTAAATTTCACACCGACATCAATTCTAAAAACTGAAACCAGTAAGATTTCCTTCATATCATCATTATCATTATTATTACTTTTTTCTTTTTCAAAATTAAATTGAAACACAAATCATAATTGTATTTAGATCCGCAAGACATTTCAAATGGAAATAGAACAGCAGCGAATATTCATCGTGGCGAAGATTTTCAAAAGAAACTTCTGTTTTATGAACGAAATTCTCTCAATAATAATTCACCATTTCGACGTTCATCATTTCAACAATCATTTGTTTCGCCGAAACCATTTGCACAACAACTATCATCTCGTTCAAACTATTCAATAAATACGAAACCTGATCACATGCAACGAAGTAAATCTTCTAAAGATTTATTCGAATCACCTATTGCACATCCGAGTTTTACACAACAACAAACTTCTATGACTTATCTTAACAATCAAATAGGCTTGATTGAATCTCAACAAAAACAATATTTAGCGTCGAATTTACTTGCCGATGACGTTTCAACTTCATCGACAGGCCATTTACCTAAACCTCCGCCAGGTGTTCCGAATCAGAATGTTCGGTATGTATATATAAATACGAATTTATTTTCCCTCAAAGGAAAAACTCGTTTTGTTTTAGACGTCGTCGATACAAAGTCGATCATACACCAATGAATTAAATTAATCTGTACATAAATATTCAGCATCAATCTCTATTTAGGACTAATATTTTGTTTTGTTTTTCTTTTCTTTTCTTTTTATGTGTTAGATAAGTCAAATTTTGAAGAAAATCTCGAAAGAAAAGACTAATGAATAAACAAGGAATTCATTTCAGATGAATTATTCAATTGTTATTTGTTATTTCGAATTAGTTGCGCTTGTTTATCTTACATGTGTGCTTATGGGTGCACCGATATTGACAGATCTATTGAGAACATTAGGATTTAGTATTTATCTTGTTTCGATTGGTTTTCTACCAATGATCATGAAAACCAATGGAAATATTCGACAAATATTTGATAAAAATCTTTTTTCGTCATTAAATTCCTTGGAAAGAAATTTAATTTATGGCACAATGATTGGTGCTTGGCTTGGTGCAATACCGATTCCATTGGATTGGGATCGTTGGTGGCAACGATGGCCAATAACATGTTTCGTTTCATCAACATTCGGCGCAGGACTTGCATTAATCATATCATACTTCAATTTGTTAAGAGAAAAAACTAAATAAATAAATAAATAAATACAGATGCACTCTGTGAAGGAGGCTAAATATTTTTCTTCACTATGGCAACACGTATATATATGGAGGAGAAAAAAAAAGGAAGAAAAGTTTTTTTTTTTAAGTAAACGAGAACGCATCAAGGTCGATATTAAACACAATGGCACGGCTAACTGCAAGTCAGGAACGAGAATTAAAAGATGCTTTCGAGCTATTCGATACAGGTAGTTAGAAAAATGAATTCAATTATGATCGAGGAAATCGATTTCATTTCTAGATCATTCGGGTAAAATTTCTAAGACTGAATTACGTAAAGTTCTTCAAGCTTTGAATATCAAAGCGAGTGATCAAGATGTTCAACAATTATTAACTCAAATGGATAGTGATAATAGTGGTGAAGTTGATTTTCAGGAATTCAAAAATGTGATGGGTGCATCGTTTTTTAAAAAATATTCGAAACAAGAATTGCAAGCAGCTTTTAAAAAATTCGATGCCGATAATAATGGTTACATAACATCAAGCGAGTTAAGTCATATTTTGTCACGTATGGGTCGACATTTAAATCGAAATGAAGTCGACGCTATGATTAAGTCGATCGATTCAAGTGGTGATGGTCGAATTTCGTTTGATGAATTTTCTAAACTGTTCGACTAGATGAACAAACAAAGAATCAAAATGACATTTTTTTAATGTTGTGATACGTTTCCCTCCTTCTCTTTTTTTTATCATTATTATTCATTTAATAAAGAGCAAAACAAAACAAAAAAATGACGAGTATCGATTTAATCGTGACCCTTAGTAATCAAATTCCCCTTGCGAGGATTTGATCACTGAGTTGTAATGCTTCAGTCTCAATACATTTGATTTGAATCACGATTGCGGCTCATCGATACGTTTTATTTGTTAGCTGCCTTTTGCTTTGCTTCGTTTTGATGTTGTGCAATTTCAAGATAAGAAAAAAAACAGCATGTTGATTATTTGCGAGTGTTTTTACCAAAATCAGTCGCATCTATACAGAAGTGATACGCAAATCTTTTCGATAGCCATCATTTTTTCTGACTTTCATTCAATAAATTTTCTATCATTGGAGAGGACGAAAAAATCGTTCGTCATAATAAACATGAAACTCATCACAAACATTTAAGTTTCGAACAGAAAAAAGAAAGAATTCTTATCTATATTTCATATTCACTAGCATGGCTTGTTTGTTTGCTATTAAAACGGTAGATAAAAATGTGAAGAGTTTACATTGATAACAAGTGAAGTATGTGTTTTATAAAGACGTCCATTTTTATTCACTCGTAGTTATATTATAAAATGCCGATATCGAGCAGAGTTACTATTCGAAAAAAAATGTGTGCAATGTGTTTGCAGAAATCAACTGCCGCAGTGACATCGTGTCATGGTTGTGACAAAGATTTGTGTCGAAAACATTTCAATGAACATCGTGAAAGTCTTTCGAGAGATTTAAACAATGTTTTTGATAGTCACGATAGCCTTTTACAAGAGCTACATGAAAAAACACAACTTGCATCAAAACCATTAGACAATGTCAATGCTCGTACGCTCATAAAGCAAGTTAATGATTGGGAAACTACAACAATTCAATGTGTATTAGATGCAGCCCGAAAAGCGCGTGATGAAATAGAAAATTTATTCAATAGAAAGCAAGATTTCAATTTATTCAAACAGAAAGTTAGCAAGTTAACAGATGAATTAAAAGAGCAGCAAGAGGAAGAAAGTTTTGTAGAACAAGACATCGCTAATTGGATCAAACAAATTGAACAATTAAAAATCGATATGAACCAACCATCAACTACACAAAAAAATTCTCCAGTATTGGAAATCCAAAATATTCACTGGAATACAATTATCAAGGTTTTGTCTTCATCTACAAAAAACACAACCCATTCCGGTATGTATCATTATTCTTCTACAGAAACATATTTCTAGCATAACAACTTTTTAAACGACAACGAGGTTCAGTATCTTTCGTTTGATTTTACATATCTTCGTTACACCTCTTGGAATCTTAAAATTTCTCAAAATTTAAGACTGCTCTCAATACTCAAAAAGCAATAAATTGTTTTATTTATAGACAGTATCCCGGTCCACTCTTCTACCTGTTCAGTTATTCTACACGCTAGAACACATTTTACACCATGATTTCTTCTCAACGGGCGCATCATAACTAAATAAATACATGACAATTTGATATATTCTACAGAAACATAATTAACACATAAAACAAAACTTCTGACACTATCACTTATATAACATCAAACCTGAGAGACATTTTCAATTACATCCCTAAGACATCTTTCCGATATTTATAACAACCGACTTTGTGCAGTCGCCAAGCATTGCAATATGCAAATATAAACCTGATCATAACAACTCATAACACACATAATCAGCCAAATGCGCTACATTTATACCAATATCTTTCTATTCTCTCATAATATTTGCTCAAGTACATCCATCTCCATGCTAATTTCAACCAAAAATGTAAGGTAAATTATACCGCTTTATTTTCACACATACCGCGCATCATTTCTGAACATCTCCACTGGACTGCTAAATTCCGCAACTAGACCTAGCTCATCCTACACAAAACTCGATCTTTCCGATATGTGGCACAGACAGTTTATGAACATCATCGCAGGACTGATTATTCAGCTATTCCACATCACACAATAATTGACCTCACTCTCGTATCTATCTCGCCGATGCATAAATCAATGAATGACAACGGCAGACTGATTATTCAACCACAATCTCACACGTCAATCTCCACTCGCCATTAAACTGTACTTTATCGATACATGAGTTCAGGAATAGAACCAGATGAATGATCATTTAAATATGATTTCATATTCTCTATTTGATTTCACTTTCATATAGGCTCTATAAAAACATGAGTTCAGGAATAGAACCTGCGGAATGATCATTTAATTATGATTTCATATTCTCTATTTGCGTTCACTTCGAGATTCAGTTTGTCCTTCTATGAGTTCAGGAATAGCACCTGTACAATAATCATTTAAATATGATTTCACAATATCTATTTGATTTCACTTCGATACTGAATTTGTCAAAACATCAGTTAAAGAATAGAACCGGCGAATGATCATTTAAATATGATTTCACATTCTCGATTCTATTTCACTATCATACCAACTTTGTCAAAACATGAGTTAAAGAATAGAACCTGCTGAATGATTATTTAAATATGATTTCATATTCTCTATTTGATTTCACTTCGATTCTGATTTGTCAAAACATGAGTTCAGGAATAGAACCTGCAGAATGATCACTTAAATATGATTTCACGTTCGCTAATTGATTTCACTTCGAGACTAATTTTGTCAAAACATGAGTTCAGGAATAGAACCTGATGAATGATCATTTTAATATGATTTCACGTTCTCTATTTAATTTCACTTTCATATGGGCTCTATAAACACATAAGTTAAAGAATAGAACCTGGAGAATGATCATTTAAATATGATTTCATATTCTCTATTTGATTTCACTTCGAGACTGATTTTGTCAAAACATGAGTTCAAGAATAGAACCTGACGAATGAACATTTATTTATGATTTGACATTCTCTATTTCATTTTACTTCCATACTGATTTCGTCAAAACATGAGTTGAAGAAGAGTACCTGCGGAATGATCATTTAATTGTCATGTCACGTTCTCTATTTGATTTCACTTCGAGACTGATTTTGTCAAAACATGAGTTCAAGAATAGAACCTGATAAATGATCATTTAATTATGATTTCACATTCTTTATTTCATTTCAGTTTCATCCGTGTTTTGTCAAAACATGAGTTCAAGAATAGAACCTGTCGAATGATCGTTTAATTATGATTTCACATTCTCTATTTCATTTCACTTTGAGACTAATTTTGTCAAAACATGAGTTGAAGAATAGAACCAGCAGAATGATCATTTAATTGTCTTGTAAGGTTCTTCATTTCATTTCACTTTCATTCGTGTTTTGTCGAAACATGAGTTGAAGAATAGAACCTTACCAATGATTATTTAAATATGATTTCACAATATCTATTTGATGTCACTTCGAGACTGATTTTGTCAAAACATGAGTTGAAGAATAGAACCTGCCGAATGATCATTTAATTGTCATGTCACGTTCTCTATTTCATTTCACTTTCATATGGGCTCT